>UINC01001283.1_pt3 | contig 17120 bp, 14 predicted proteins | sample 5385821 | NCBI WGS metagenome assembly UINC01 (sample SAMEA4666929, study PRJEB26691) | marine metagenome | isolation source: Pacific Ocean | place: Pacific Ocean | collected 2011-10-13 | reverse complement strand
CCCAGCCTATCTTGTATTGATTTTTTAAACACGTACTCGACTTCGTATACTTCAGCATTATCGCAAGCATCAATGATGCATTCATCGCTAGTCCTAATTTCATCCACCATGTACCGTTCTTTAGCTTGAGTCCCAACCCAAACTTCACCAGTGGCAATTTTATCAATCTCAACGCTTGGCCGGTGGTCTTTAACCCACGCCTTGAAAATCCCATGAATTGTCTCCACATCTTCTTGCACTTTATCACGCCCTTTTTGCGTAATTTCGCCAAATGTCGTTAGTGTGCGTTTAAATTCACCGGCGCTGATCATTTCATAATCGACATCATATTTTTTTAGAACCTTGGAAAAGTTAGGTAACTGGACGATTACACCGATAGAACCAATCAACGCAAAGGGAGCAGCTACAAGCTTATCTGCCAAGCAAGCCATCATGTAGCCACCACTTGCAGCTACTTTATCAACACAAATGGTCAGCGGGATTTTTTCGTTCTTTATCCGCAATAATTGTGATGAAGCTAAACCGTACGCATTAACCATACCACCCGGACTTTCCAGCCTTACTAAAACCTCGTCCCGAGGGTCTGCTATTGACAACACTGCTGTTATTTCCTCACGCAGGGAAGAGATGGCTTCCGCCCCAATATTTCCTTTAAAATTAAGCACATAAAATCTCTTTTTTCTCGTTTCTTCGCTGTCAACCTCTTCAGCCTGCCCCTTTTTGAGCTGTTGTTTTTTCTCCTTACGTTCAGCCTTTGATTCCTTTCGTTCCTTTTTATAAACAAGCTTCAGATAGTCTTTATCAAGAACTTTCTCTCTCAGCGTATCTCGCATTTCTTCGATATGATCATTCAAACGAGTAGCTTTAATACTGCCTTTCTTCCCGGGCTTTTTGTTTTTTTGCCCAGTAACTGCGATTACACTTAAAACAATAATAACAGACACCACAATAGTGCCCGCTTTAGCTAGAAACATTCCGTAATCAATTAAATATTCCAAACAAATATCCCCTTTTTATTCAAAGCTGGAAAGACCAGCACCAATGTTGTTCTTATTAAAATGTATTTCAAAGTAACCCCGCCCTTACTTGTTCGGAGTAGTACTGAATGAGCTCTCCTGCCACGCTTATACCTGGGTGAGGAACATTGGGTAATTGGTCTATGTCATACCAATCTGCTTCTTCTATTTCTTCAGGTTCTGGTTCAATATCTCCAGACTCGTACTCAGCAATGAATCCCAGCATTAATTGAGATGGGAACGGCCAAGACTGACTCTTTATGTATCGGACGTTATTAACGCAGATACCTACTTCTTCTTTGACTTCTCTTAAAACAGTCTCTTCGGCTGTCTCGCCAATTTCAATAAATCCAGCGAGACAGCTGTAAAATCCCGTTCTGAATCGAGCGCTGCGCGCAAGAAGGACTTTACGCCCCCTTACGACCAATACGATGGCACAAGGGTTGATCCGTGGATAGAATTGGTTGCTGCATTTTTGACAACAAACAGCTCTTTCAATCCCGTGATGCTCAGTTGGAGCCCCACAGCTTCCACAGAATTGGTGAGAGCCATACCAGTTAATTATCTGACTAGCTTTGCCAATTACTGAAACATCGCGGTCTTGCTGGACAAAAAGAAGGCTTCTAAGGCTTCGATTTTCAGCTTTTAACCGATCAGCGAGTATCGATGTACCTTGTACGGCTATATATCTACAGAGCTGTTCTTCTACTAACAATAATTGAAAATCATGTAGTAATTGAACATCAAGATGCTCAAAAGTCCACACAAACTGTTCACCTCTTGTTATTACTTGATTACCATTAAAGAGTATAAAGAGATCTGACTCCCGAAGATCATTGGGGTCAAGAAAGTAGCCACGGATAGTCATTTCCTTAAAGTAAACCAGATCAGCAACAGAGACTAGTAGTTGGGTGAGAACCTCGAAAAAACACAGTCGAGCAAAGGGCACATTGATTAATTATAAAATTCAGTGTGCCCCAGCATTTAGAAAATAGGCTCGGAGAAAAAATCCCAGAATAAATACATGATAATTGTGCAAGTAATCAGGGTCGCTAGCATCACTGGCAGACCTTTCCTCATCCACATTCCTGGAGTGATAGCGAGACTGGGATCCCCAGCATCTTTAGCCATTTTTTCTGAAATGGTTACGATGAACACATTGGCCGTAGAGCCTATATGAGTACCGTTGCCACCCATTCCTACACCAGCCGCAAGGCCCCAAAATAAAGGGGTAACATTTATACCTTGTGTTTCCATTCCGGCAATTATTGGAATCATGGCCGCGGTAAATGGAATATTATCGATTGCCGCCGAAAGTATCGCAGCAACCCATAACAGTATAAGTGTTGCTGTGAGTAGATCTTCTTCTACGAACGGAATAATGAAACTGCCTAAATACTCTAAGAACTGACTGTGCTCCACCCCTCCAACAATAATAAATAACGATATAAAAAACATCAGAAGAGCCAATTCGGTATGGGCGAATGCTTCTTCCATGTCGATATCTTTGCCCACAAATGCTAAAGCGGTTAGCCCTATGGCTGTGACAAACCAAGGCTCCCAGTCCAAAGCGTTATGCGCTATGAACCCGACCACCATAATTAACAGTACTGCGAGGGAGCCGTACCAAGTCCTCTTATCTGATAAAGGTTCCCGTTCGGTTAAATCTAATTCGTGGGGAATAACCGAAAGTTCTTCTTTAAACAAAAACCGAAGGAGCACAAGAACAACGAGCCACGCTGCCAACACCATCCAACCCATGTGAATGAGGAATGTATTGAAATCTATATCAAAGGCTGAGCCAATCATTAAGTTCGGAGGGTCTCCAACAAGAGTTGCTACACCGCCTGTATCCGACAGTAGTGCAGCAGCTAATAGAAACGGAATCGCACTCACGCGTAATGATTGACAAATCAGGATGATAAGCGGTCCAAAAATTACTACCGTTGTCACATTATCCAACAACAGCGATAGCCCGGTAACAAGAGAGCCTATTAAGGCTAACAGAAGATATAATCTGCCTTTACTGAAATCTGCTGCCCAGTACGCTAGTTGTTGAAACCCGCCGGTTGGAATCATTATTGCGACAATAGTCATCATGCCGCCCAGAAGAAACACCACGTTCCAATCAATAGCATGCACAGCTTCTTCTGGATTGTAATAGCCCATAAGCTGACCCACTAAGATCATGGCCGCAGCACCCGCCATTGCACATTTAACTCGGTGAATCTTATGAATTCCCTCAGTAAAAATAGCAATAAAGGTTACTGCAAGCACAATGGCGGATACCATCATGTCGTTATTCCAAACAAGCGTCTCCATATAAGTAATACCTCACTGATTACAGTAATAAGCTTCGGGGAATAAAAAAATTAACGGCGGAGCAGGCAATTGAGTTTTTGGTCCGGCCTCTATAATTCCTATACTTTTTTAAATATTTATCAAAGCTCAAACGCGCTAGATGGTATAGGTTAAATTTCGTCTATTCAAGAAATATCGGGGCTTTAGTTCCCTCTGGAAAACGTCTATGCATGGGCTCAGCCTGCCCGTTTCTTAGTATCAATGTCCAGCCAGAGACACCCCTGTTCACTCTCAGCTTCAATTTTTTGTAACCGCTTTCCATGAGCCTCAAGCTCTTTTTTAGTAGCTTTCAGTACGGGTAAACTTGGACGATTTGGATCAACTTTAAGCTTGTTTTTGTTCGTTCTAGCAACTCGGCTTTGTTCCTCCCGAAGTGACAAACTAGACTGACCGCTGGTCATTGCCAAATAGACATCCGCTAAAATCTCAGCATCCAGTAGAGCTCCATGTAATGAGCGCTGGGTATTGTCTATTTCATAGCGCTTACAAAGCGCATCCAAACTGTTTCGTTGCCCGGGGTGTTTTTCTCTCGCTAACAAAAGTGTATCCAGAACAGTACATATTCCTTCTAAGGAATTACAGACAGATCCAGTTTGATCTAATTCGTGATTTAGAAAACCTATATCAAACGGAGCGTTATGAATAATGAGCTCTGTATCCCCAATAAACTCTAAGAATTCCTTCTCCATCTGATTAAACCGCGGCTTATCGGCTAGAAAGCCCGAAGTTAAACCATGAACCTCGATAGCAGCTTCGTCTATGTCTCGGTCAGGATTAAGGTAGCATTGAAATTTCTTATCGGTTCGTCTGCGATTTCGAATTTCGACGCATCCGATTTCGATAACCCTATGCCCTTGTTGAGGATCCAGGCCAGTAGTTTCCGTGTCTAGCACTACCTGGCGCATATGGCTAATTCTCCTTCACTTCGTATTAAGATCCAGTTCATCTATACCCAGATTGGCAAGTTGGTCCGCAATCTCATTCTCTTGGTGGCCACTATGCCCCTTAACCCAATCCCATTCAATCTGATGCTTTTCAGCTAGTTCGTCAAGACGTTTCCACAAGTGGATATTCTTTACAGGTTTCTTATTAGAGGATTTCCAATTATGCCGTTTCCAATTGTTAATCCACTCGGTGATACCAGACAGCACATACTTGGAATCCGTCGTTATTATTAATTTACAGGGTTTGTTTAAAGCTTCTAGGCCTTTTATAACTGCGGTCAGTTCCATTTGATTGTTGGTTGTAAGCGCCTCCCCACCGTAAAGGGTTTTTTCAGTATTCCCATAACGCAAAAGCACTCCCCAGCCCCCTTTACCCGGATTGCCACGACAAGCACCATCTGTATACATTTCTACAATTTGTGGCAAGGAGGTGCTCCTTTAAGCAGGTTAGTCGTCTCAGTAACTAGTGTATTCTTATTCTGGCATTTTCACTCGCGACAATCCCGGCCACTGACGCAGGTACTGGCCTCCACTTTGGGTGAATCGGCGTCATTGAGCCTAGCTGCTTTACACAAAGCAAAAAATAGGCGCCTCCAAGCGGGCTCTTTATCTTGCTTCCGAACCGCTCTATTTTTTGAGCATATTTCAGTAGCCAGGAATTTTTTAATGGCAAAAAATGCAGCCCGTACTCTATTGAATCAGTGCGTAAATTCAATAACCGTAACCAATCGGTTAATCTCCCTTTTGAAATAAACCGCCCACGCCAAGGAATGTTTAATTTGCGCTTAAATATTTTCCAGATCCCCCAGTGTGAATAGGGATTGAAACCGATAATCAACATTTGTCCACCTGGGCGCAACACGCGTGTTGCCTCCCTCAATAACCGATGACTGTCATCTGTAAAATCCAGAGCGTGATGAATCACTACAACATCGATACTATCCGAAGCGAGGGGTAATTCTCCGTTATCAGCTACTGCGCTGCGAGCATCAGCACGCCATGCAGGGGCAAATACTATTTTTTGCCCTGCAGGACTCTCATCGATAAGTGAATATTTCTCGTCGCAAGCCATTTGCAGAATATGATAACCAAACAGTCGGTTAATTATAGGTCCTGTAATCGCCCGTTCCGTCTCCAATACTTCACTGCCCTGAGGGGTTCGAAACCACTGGCTCAACGAGGTAGTCAGCATTTCTAAGTCTGACATTCCATGTAATGGACGATTTTTCGATTTATTTCTGGAGATAAATTTCATTTCATAAACTACTGTATACATTTTTCAGTTTGATTTTCATGTCGTTAAATTCTAACCTCGATACCCTCTTTGGACCACCATCAGTATTGCAGTCCCTTGTAATCACAGGAGTTCTCTATATTATGTCGGTTTTGCCTTCCTGTGTGATTATGATTGAAGGTATTTATTCTATATCGGCATTAATTGCTTTGCGAAGCTGGAACGATAACTTTTAGGTTCTCACTGTCTATAAACCCCTCTATGTGTATTTTTAGAAGTAAAGTAGCATCCCATATAGTCAGTGTTAGTTTTATATTACTAACAATCACGTCGTGTCAATCCGTTTCACTCGAAACCGAAGGCGCGCCAGTCCCAGACATTGAACTGGCCACCAACAAAGATCCTCTCAATCAGCCCCAAAACACCGCGGTAGTTGCAAAAACCCAAGTAGAAGCAACCATCACTGTATATGAATTTAATGATGTGTGGGAAAGAATTAAAATGGGCTTTCAGCTCAAGGAAGCCTACGGACATCCTGCCGTAGCAAAGCAAGTCGTCGCCTACGCTAACAATCAGCGCCTATTCGATTTAATCGCTGAACGATCCTCTCCTTTTCTTTACTGGATTGTCGAAGAAATAGAGGATCGAGGCTTACCCATGGAATTAGCACTAGTCCCAATAGTCGAAAGTATGTTTGATCCCAATGCATATTCAAGGCAACAAGCAGTTGGTCTTTGGCAGTTCATGGCGCCCACGGCACGAAGCTTTGGACTTCAACAGGATTGGTGGTATGACGCCCGACGAGATCCCAGAGCTTCAACAGAGGCTGCTTTAGATTATCTTCAAAAACTTTATGAGCAGTTTAATCAGGACTGGTTGCTAGCCTTGGCGTCCTACAATACGGGAGACGGCAATGTCCGCAAAGCCATTCGTCGCAATGGAGGACCAGCGTTAAAAGCCAATTTCTGGGAACTCCCTTTAGCCAACGAAACACGCCTATATGTGCCAAGAATTCTTGCCCTTGCTAGCGTGATCTCCGATACGAACAGTTTCGAAATAATACTTCCACCAGTTGACAATAAGGAGCCCTTAGCGATAGTTGAGATAGGAGCACAGATCGATCTTGCCCAGGCGGCGAAGCTGGCACAGATAGATTATGCCGAACTTAGGGCTCTTAATCCGGGTTATTTACAGTGGGCCACTCACCCAGAAAAACCCCAGAACCTAGCAGTACCAGTAAATAATGCTGAGCTTCTTCTAGCAGGATTAAGAGGTATAGATACAAATGATCTAGTAACTTGGGACCGCTACAAGATAGAACTTGGTGACACCTTAAGCGGGATAGCCCAAAAGCTGGGAACCCGAGTAGATATACTGAAGACAGTTAATCAAATACAAGGTACCCGGATAATTGCGGGTAATTCACTGATGGTGCCGCGAACCACTGATACGAACGTTCTAACCTATTTACCAAATATTCGTACCCCAAAAGCGTCAATCATAAAAGCACCCTTGTCTTATACAGTTCGTCGAGGCGATAATTTGTGGGCCATTGCACGAAGATTTGATCTAAGATCTAAAGAAATAGCGCAGCAAAATAAATTATCTCTCGCCTCCGTTCTTCAGCCTGGCCAGATATTGGATTTAAGATTTGCGGGCAATTCCACTCACGCTATAGACAATACCAGGGAGGTTAGCAAACTCGAGCTCTACCATGTGCAGCCTGGTGACTCCATGGCATCGATCGCAAAACAATTCGATACCGACCTCGGCACACTCTTGAACTGGAATGAGATAGCTAAAAAAGATTTAATTTTTCCTGGACAGCAAATCAGGGTCTACCCCCCAGGCGCAGGCATTGATTAGTTGTTTCCCGCATGACAAACACTTTCAGTAACCCGTCAACGTCTAACGAATTCTTAGGCCACCCCAGAGCGCTGGTCATCTGTTTTTTCACAGAGATGTGGGAGCGATTCAGTTATTATGGGATGCGTGCCCTTCTGATTTTTTATCTTACGCAACATTTTCTCTTTTCCGACGAAGCCGCAGCTGGAATTTATGGTGCTTACATATCACTAGTATATATAACGCCTGTCATAGGTGGCATTGTGGCAGACCGTTATCTCGGACAGTCAAAGGCTGTCATACTAGGAGCACTTCTGCTGGTTGCAGGGCACATGGGTATGGCCATTGAAGGGCTGAAAGCTGTGGAGGTGACAGTTCGAGGCCAAATTGAAATTCAGCGAGACCCTTTTTATCTACAGATTTTTTATCTTTCGCTTTCGCTTATTATAATGGGCGTAGGTTTTTTGAAAGCAAATATATCAACGATGGTGGGGTCCATGTACGAGCGCTCAGATCCCCGACGTGATGGCGCTTTCACCTTGTTCTACATGGGCATAAATCTAGGCTCGTTCTTCGGGGCAATTATTTGTGCATTTCTTCTGCAATATTACGGGTTCAGTTACGGGTTTGGAGCAGCCGGTATCGGGATGTTGTTCGGCCTAGCGGTATTTCTACGCGGGCAACATGAATTCGGAGAGATTGGCAAACCAAAAAACCCGGACTTGTTAAGACAAACTGTGTTTCCTTTCGTAAGTCGAGAGATAATAATCTATCTTTCCACTCTGCTCGGGGTCTTAATTTTCTGGCAACTCATGCAGAACCGAGTTGTAGTGGGAGGCATTCTCGGATTTTCGTTGGTATCAATGGCCTTAGTTGTGATTACCTATGCTTTCACCAAATGTGAAAGACTAGATCGCAATCGAATGCTGGTCTGCCTTTTCCTTATGTGTTATCAGATTATCTTTTGGTCATTATTTGAACAGACCGGAAGCTCGCTCAACTTAATGACAGATCGGAACGTTGATCGAGTTATACTTGGTTTTGAAATTCCAGCAGCCGCTTTTCAATCAGTAAATGCTTTTTTTATAATTGTTTTAGCTCCCCTATTCAACTTGATGTGGATATCCCTCGCGCATCGTGGCTGGGAGCCTTCAACACCAATGAAATTTGCTCTTTCTCTAATTCAATTAGGGCTTGGGTTTCTGCTCCTCGTATATGGTGCTTCAATAGCGACAGACTCAACTCAAGTTGCGCTGATCTGGCTTGTACTACTTTATCTATTACATACCACCGGAGAACTTTGCATTTCTCCGGTAGGATTATCAATGACTACCAAGCTTTCTGTTCCTGGCGTGGTGGGCATGATGATGGGATGCTGGTTTCTAGCTTCAGCCGCGGGAAACTATGTTTCGGGCACCATTGCTGCAATGACCGGTTCTGATACCGTAGGAGGGGAAGTCATTGACCCTGCTGCTGCGCTCGCTAGCTATATGGAAATCTATGCCACTGCGGGTTGGTATAGTATAGGGGTCGGAGTACTAGCCGTCTTTCTGGTGCCTTTGCTTAGGCACTTTATGCATGGCATCAAGTAATTCAAATCCATTTAACCATTAAACAACGCAATTAAAGTAAAATAGCTCATAAATGTTGTTTGATCAGGAGGGCACAAGTCCATCATGGGATTTCTAGCAGGAAAACGTATTCTGATTTTGGGGGTTGCAAGTAAACTGTCCATCGCGTCTGGCATCGCGTCTGCCATGCACAGGGAAGGAGCTGATCTGGCATTCACCTATCAAAATGACAAACTTAAAGACCGTGTAATCAAATTCGCTGAAGGCTGGAATTCAAATTTAGTATATCCCTGCGATGTTACGAGCGACCAACAGATCGAGGAGTTATTTTCAGCCCTCTCTGAAAACTGGAGCGCTCTTGATGGTATCGTCCATTGCCTCGCCTACGCACCCGGAGATGAATTAGATGGAGACTACGTTGATGTCACGACCAGGGACGGATTTCTCACTGCGCATGAGATCAGTTCTTATAGCTTCGTGGCTCTGGCCAAGGCAGGGAAAGCCCTTATGCACGGCCGAAACGGCTCTATGTTGACATTGAGTTACCTGGGATCAATGCGAAGCCTACCGAACTACAACGTCATGGGCCTTGCCAAGGCGAGTCTAGAAGCGAATGTCCGCTATATGGCTAGCAGCCTTGGGCCAGACGGAACCCGTGTAAATGCTATTTCTGCTGGCCCCATCAAAACATTGGCAGCGGCAGGAATCAAAAATTTTCGTAAAATGCTGCAACACAACGCACGCCAAACACCGTTGCGCCGTAATGTGACCACTGAGGAAGTAGGAAATGCCGCTGCGTTTCTTTGCTCTGACCTAGCATCAGGGATTAGTGGCGAAATCTTATATGTAGACGGCGGTTTCAACACCACCGCAATGGGCTCACTGGAAGAGGCTACCGCAGAGTAGCTTGAAAATTACAATAAATATTGACCCAGTACTAAAATTCTTCTCTTACTTCTCTTCTCTGAATATCTGCGTTGTCTCTGAGGTTGTTCAAAAATGCCTCAAAATCGCTATTCCCTAACCCTGAACTAAGTGTTTCTGTTAAAGCATCCAGCTCATCTTGTTCCAATGAATCAACCACACCAGAATTGACTTGATTTAGCTCCAATAGCACAAATGTGCCGTTATCTAAAGTGATAGTTGTAAGCTCTGGAAGGGCGGTAGGCCTAGGCATACCGAAAGCCGTGGTTACAATTTCGCGATTCACTGTAAACGAATTGCGCTCGATGCCTTCCTCAACGATCCATTCTAATTCGTTTGCGGTCAATAACTCGTCGAGTCCTTCGCCTCTTTCCGTGGCATCTAATAAATTTTCACCCACTTTCTGCACTTCCGCTCTCTCCATCTCAGTACGGATGATTACAGCGATTTCGGGTTGCACCTCTTCAAGGGTCGGCACTGCCGCTTCGTTGAATTCTTGAATACGTAAAACAACTGCCTGGCCGGTACCTAATTCAACAACATCACTGTTATTTCCATCCATTAATACTTCGTCGGAAAAAGCCGCTGCGATCAATTCCTGATTAGAAAAAATTGCGCTGCCACCAGAGCGTCCTATTGGTTCGCTCTGCAAAACAGGAAGATTAAGCTCTTCTGATATCGTGAGTAAATCTCCGGTCTCAAAAGCCAAATTGGATAAATTTTGAAGCCTTTCTGCATAAATCAACTCGATTTCAGCACTTTTTTTATCGCGCTCAATCCTGTCTACAACTTCTTCGTATGGTTGAAAGAAATTTTCTGAATCCTCAGTAAGTTTTACCAGGTGCACACCAAATTCAGTGATAATGGGATCAGATACTTCGTTCACGGCAAGTATTTCGAGAGCCTCCTCTATTTCCGACGGAAATGCACTTCCGTCTGTATACCCTATATCGCCCCCTTCTTCGGCGGAGACAATATCGCTGGAAAGCTCTAATGCTAATGCTTCAAAATCTTCGCCTTCGAGTATTCTCTCCTGGGTTTCTCTAGCTAACGTAAGAACGGCGGCTTCGGCAAGATCCACTCCCACTTCAAACAAAATGTGGGCCGCTCGTTTTTCCGATGAACCTTCGTATTCTTCACGTTCAGATTCATATTGGGCTATTAACTCGGTTTCATCGACTTCGATTTCTTCAGCAATTTCATCTTTATCCAAAATTACGTAACGTACTACTAAGCTTTCCTCATCAATAAAACTCTCTTTGTTCGATTCGTAATATGCCGCTATCTGATCATCACTGATCGCCTCACCCAGGGTCCGCGCACCAAGAATAACGGAGATATAACGAAAATCACGAGTTTGACCACTAAGCTCGGCTAACCTGTTAAGTTCCGCCTCTGTGACAAAATTTGAACTGGAATATGCATTCGCGATCTGGGACAGAACAAGTTGTTGGCGCAAGAACTCTCGATATGCCGCAACACTATATCCTTGTCCTGCAAGTGTACGTACTGCTATGTCAGGATTGAAAACCCCGCCAATCTGGAAAGATTCAGTTTCTAAAATCTGTCGGTCAATCTCATTACTGGAGATTGCCATTGAAGCTTCTTCGGCTGATTGTCGTAGAATAATTTCTTCGATTAGTTGATTTAAAGCAATTTGCTCAAGTAAATCTTGGTCAATAGAATCGATTCCGGCTCCGATTGAATTTAAAAACTGCTGCGTATTAGCCTCAAGTTGGGCTTCTGAAATCTCCTGGCCATTGACCTCAGCAACTGCTGGCAAGGTTGTAAATCCCCCTATTACATAACTAAGTCCAAAGGAAGCAAAAACCACTATAATCACTCCAATAATGATTTTTGAAATTAAGCCCTGTGAATTGTCTCTAATATCTTGAAGCATTTTCTATTTCTATTGGGTTTTCGTTTCTAATAAAAATTAAAAAGGCGCATCATAGACGCGCCTTCAGTGTACAAGTTGGAATGGGAAAATGCACCACACCCGGCCAATAAGTTGCCAAGATAGTTAATATTATAGCGCAAAAATATGTATTAAAATCCTGCGCTTAACAATTTTATTTAATGTGATAGCTTAAAATATTACCACAAGGAATTAACTGATTCCTTCAATGCCTTACCTGCCTTGAAGCTTGGTACGCGAGCTGCCTTAATTTGGATTGGGGCACCTGTCTGGGGATTACGACCAGTACGCGCTGCCCTATTCTTAGTAGCAAACGTACCAAAACCAACAAGCACAACCGGATCACCTCTTTTCAATGAACCTGTTATCGTATCAATCATTGCATCGATGGCGCGACCTGCAGCTGCTTTTGGAAGGTCCGCACTTGTGGCAACAGCATCTATTAGTTCTGATTTATTCACATTATCCCCTTTTCACAAATTTAAAGTTGTTTTTCAATGAACGCCCAAATTTTTTAGCACCAATAAGAAAAAGCTGACTTATAAAATGCACTAAATTAGTCGTAAACCAGGAAAGAAGTTTTTAACTAAAAACAAAAAATTTTAAGCCCAGATTTAGTTCAGATTGTTTCCCCGAAAATTGCTCATACCCTAAGTATGCTGCGATCTTTATACCAATTGCCAGAAAGCTATGTCAACATAAAACACGCGGGATTAATGTGTATTTATGTGCTTTTCATCAGAGGCCGGATTGATATCTTCTTTCTTACCTTTTTTTTCAGCTTTTGGCTTTGCTTTTTTGCCCAAAGGAGCAGGTTGATATTGCAAAGCCTTCTCCAACACCTCATCAATCCAACGTACAGGAACAATATCCAGATCCGCTTTAATGTTGTCAGGAATTTCTGCCAAGTCTCTCTCGTTGTCGGCAGGAATGATTACTGTTTTAATATTTCCGCGGTGTGCCGCTAATAATTTTTCCTTCAAGCCACCAATGCGCAACACCTGGCCGCGCAAGGTTATTTCTCCAGTCATCGCCACATCAGATCTAACCGGAATATTGGTTAGAACAGAGACAAGAGCTGTGCACATGCCAACACCTGCGCTAGGTCCATCTTTGGGCGTGGCTCCTTCAGGCACATGAATATGCAGATCAAGCTTCTCATGAAAATTTGTATTCAGACCAAGGGACTCTGCACGACTTCTCACTACAGTGAATGCTGCCTGGATAGATTCCTGCATGACATCCCCTAGAGAGCCAGTCTTTATCGTCTTTCCTTTGCCTTCAACGGCTATGGCTTCAATAGATAACAATTCTCCGCCTACCTGTGTCCACGCTAGCCCCTTAACCTGTCCAACCTCATTTTCTTCCTCGGCCTTCTCGTAATCATATTTACGAACACCAGAATAATTTCCAAGCGTTTTGCTAGTGAGCTTGATTGGCTTGGTTTTCTCTAACATGGAATTCTCTTTTACAACCTTGCGGCAGATTTTTGCTATTTCGCGTTCTAATCCTCGCACACCTGCCTCTCGAGTGTAGTATCGAACTAGATCACGAACAGGTTGTTCTGCGAAGACCAACTCCAGATCCTTTAGTCCGTTGTTCTTTTTCTGCTTAGGAATTAGAAAGCGCTCAGCGATATTCACCTTTTCGTCTTCGGTATAACCCGGAATCCGAATTACCTCCATACGATCCAAAAGTGGATCGGGTATATTCATGGTGTTTGAAGTACAAACAAACATTACATCTGACAAATCATAATCCACTTCCAGGTAATGATCGTTGAAACTGTGATTTTGCTCAGGGTCAAGAACCTCGAGCAGGGCAGATGCTGGATCACCACGATGATCCATCCCCATTTTGTCGACTTCATCGAAAAGAAACAGCGGGTTTCGCACACCGATCTTGGACAGCTTCTGGAGCAGCTTCCCTGGCAATGAGCCAATGTAGGTCCGGCGGTGACCCCGGATTTCAGCCTCATCTCGAACACCCCCAAGTGCCATACGTACAAATTTGCGATTCGTCGCCCGAGCAATGGACTCTCCTAGCGAAGTTTTGCCAACACCCGGCGGACCAACCAGACAGAGAATTGGCCCCTTAAGTTTTTTAACCCGTTTCTGGACTGCAAGATATTCGAGGATACGTTCTTTAACCTCTTTCAGCCCGTAGTGGTCGTTTTCCAAAATCTCCTCAGCCTTGGTTAAATCAAGACGAACTTTACTGCGCTTTTTCCACGGCACATTAACCATCCAGTCCAGATAAGTGCGCACTACTGAGGCCTCCGAAGACATCGGCGACATCAGTTTTAGTTTGTTCAATTCCGATGACGCCTTTTCTTTAGCTTCTTTCGACATCCCGGCTTCGTCAATGCGCTGTCGAAGTTCTTCTGCCTCAGATGGCACATCTTCTAGCTCACCCATTTCTTTTTGGATAGCTTTCATCTGTTCATTGAGATAGTACTCGCGCTGACTTTTTTCCATCTGTTTTTTAACCCGGCCGCGAATCCGTTTCTCAACCTGGAACAAGTCAATTTCAGCCCCGATCAAAGCCATTAAGTGTTCAATTCTTGGTTGTAAAGAAGCCAGCTCCAGGAGATTTTGTTTTTCTTGCAACTGTAATGACATGTGCGAAGCGATTGTGTCTACCAGCCTACCCGGCTCATCGATACTAGAGATAGATGTCATTACCTCAGGAGGTATTTTCTTGCTTAGCTGCACATACTGGTCGAACTGAGATAAAAGCGACCGAATAAGCACGGCTGACTCCTTCTCGGGCATGTCCTCTGCTGGAAGAATATCTGTTTCAACCTTGAAGTAATTTTCTTCAAAATTTACATTGTTTATCTTAGCCCGTTCCAATCCTTCTACTAGTACTTTGACAGTACCATCGGGGAGCCGAACCAGCTGCAATATGGTTGCCACTGTGCCAATAGCAAATAAGTCATCAAGGCTAGGTTCATCTTCGTTAGGGTTTTTTTGAGCCACCAACAAAACCTGTTTATCGCTGCTCATCGCTACTTCCAGCGCCTTTATTGATTTAGGGCGTCCAACAAACAGAGGTTGTACAATCAAGGGATATACCACAACGTCTCTAAGTGGAAGCAGAGGAAATGCTGCTTGATTTGAAAGTTCAGCGGACATAGTTAAAACCACCCTTGATAGCCTTATAAAACCGTATCACAGAAATGGAGCCGAGCCCGCAATAAATCAAGGGCCAACGGCAAGATTATTCATCGACAGCCGATTTGTTCGTCGGTTCTACATTCTCGTACATCAACAACGGATCAGATTCCCCCTCTATAACTGCCGCATCGATGATGACTTTGCTAACATCTTCGAGGGAAGGAATTTTATACATACTATCTAGCAGCACTGCCTCCATTATTGAACGCAAGCCTCGCGCACCTGTCTTCCTTTCCTGCGCTTTTTTCGCGATGGCGTTTAAAGCATCGTCCCGAAATTGAATTTCGACGTGCTCCATCTCAAACAGCTTGAAGTACTGCTTAGTAAGGGAGTTTTTTGGCTCGCGAACAATCCTTACCAGAGCTTCAAGATCTAACTCGTCGAGGGTGGCAATCATGGGTAGCCGACCGACGAATTCGGGAATCAGGCCATACTTCACCAAATCTTCGGGTTCAACTTCCCGCAGTGTTTCACCTACTTGCGTACCGTTATTATGGCTTCTGACTTCGGCTGTAAATCCTATGCCGCCCTTGTCAGATCGATCTCGGATAATCCTATCCAATCCGGCAAACGCCCCACCACAAATAAATAATATATCGGATGTATTGACTTGTAGAAATTCTTGCTGCGGATGTTTGCGTCCCCCCTGAGGAGGCACTGAAGCTATCGTCCCCTCAATTAACTTTAACAAGGCCTGCTGCACACCCTCACCCGAAACGTCACGTGTAATTGATGGGTTGTCGGACTTCCGAGATATTTTATCAATTTCATCGATGTAAACGATACCAATCTGAGCTTTCTCTACATCGTAATCGCATTTTTGCAGTAACTTTTGAATAATATTTTCAACGTCTTCACCAACATATCCTGCTTCTGTGAGAGTGGTCGCATCGGCGATAGTGAACGGAACATCTAGAAGCCTCGCCAGGGTCTCTGCCAATAAGGTTTTACCTGTACCCGTAGGCCCAATCATCAAGATATTACTTTTGCCAAGCTCAACCTCTTGATTGGCTTTATCATAGTTAAGGCGTTTGTAGTGATTATAGACCGCCACCGACAACACTTTTTTGGCACTCTCTTGCCCAATAACGTAGTCATCGAGAATGTTCTTAATTTCTTCCGGGATAGGCAATTTGCGGATGGCGGAATCTGAGTCCTTCTCTTGGATTTCTTCCCGGATGATATCGTTGCACAAATCTACACATTCGTCACAAACGAAAACAGAGGGCCCTGCGATGAGCTTTCGCACCTCATGTTGGCTTTTCCCGCAAAAGGAGCAATACAGCAATTTGCCGTTATCATCTTCTTTGCTGTAACGATCATCAGACATAATTTTTCAAAGCCTATTCTTACATTTCTAACAATACACCTAAAAATTCCCAACTAATTTTTACAATTAGGCGGTAACTTCTGGCGAAGTGCCAAACGTGCTCCCATTACGGATATGTTTAAACCCCTGTCTAAAATACAATACCCAGAGTCCCCCATAAAATGAAGTGAAGCGCCCTTAATTGCAAGCCAAACCTTTTCAATTAACTTAGATTCCGAAGGTTTACTCTTTCAACTTGGATGTCTCACTCTTTTTATTATCTTCTCTTCGCTCAATTACTTTATCCACTAAACCGTAATCAAGCGCCTCTTTGGCACTCAGAAAATTGTCTCGTTCCGTATCCCGGGCTATGGATTTTTCCGATTGACCTGTATTTACTGAAAGTAAAACATTAAGTATTCTTCTTAACTCTATAATTTCATTAGCTTGTATTTCAATGTCCGATGCTTGGCCTTGAGCCCCACCGCTTGGCTGATGAATCATCATCCGAGAGTGCGGAAGAGCTAGGCGCTTACCCTTGGCTCCACCTGCCAACAACATGGCACCCATGCTGGCTGCTTGCCCTACACACATGGTACTAACGTCAGGTTGGATGAACTGCATCGTATCGTAGATAGACAAGCCTGCCGTGATTGAGCCTCCAGGTGAATTTATATAGAGATGAATATCCTTGTCTGGATTCTCTGACTCAAGAAACAAAAGTTGGGCGACAATAAGATTAGCCATGTGATCTTCAACAACGCCAGTCATGAAGATGACTCGATCCTTAAGTAACCGGGAATAAATATCGTAGGAACG
>UINC01000012.1_pt1 | contig 17159 bp, 17 predicted proteins | sample 5385821 | NCBI WGS metagenome assembly UINC01 (sample SAMEA4666929, study PRJEB26691) | marine metagenome | isolation source: Pacific Ocean | place: Pacific Ocean | collected 2011-10-13 | reverse complement strand
AGACAGCCTAGGAAATCAATGGAATGAATATAAAACTCTATTCCCTGCACTTAATGATAGTAATATTGATCAGGTGTCTTTAGAGTTTGCTGGCTCAAAAGTTCCAGCAGAGCTGATGCGTTTATTGTCAAATAAAGAAATTATGGTTGGGGTAATAACGGTTGTGGGTGATCACATAGAAACGCCTGAGGAAGTGAAGTCGAATATAGCCGAGGCCCTTAAGCATGTTAGTAAAGATCAATTAATAGCTTGCAGTAATTGTGGCATGGCTCCCATACCTATCGAGACAGCAAAGTTGAAAATAAAAGCTTTGGGTGAGGGCACTAAACTAGCAAATAAAGTTTGCTAAATTAATTGAATTGGTTCATCGCTTCGTCGATACCTTGATCAAGAATTGTTTCAATAGCTTCTGCTGCATTTAAAATGGCTGAATTTAGAGTCTTTTGATCAACCTTATTAGGCCTTGAAAGGACATAGTCTATAACCTCTTTCTTATTAGGGTGACCAATACCAATCCTAATTCTTGAAAAATCAGGAGAGCAATGCTGAATAATACTTCTCAATCCATTATGACCACCATGCCCACCTCCAAATTTGATTTTAACTTCACCAACTTCGAGATCTAGATCATCATGAATGATGCACACCTCTTCCATTTTTATTTTGTAGTATTGAATTAATTGGTTAATAGAAATGCCACTCTCATTCATAAATTTTGAAGATTTAAACAATGTCACATCTTTATCTTTTAAGACAAATTGAGCGATGCTTCCAGAAATTTTAGAATGTTTTCTAAATTCTATTGTTTGATAATTCTCAGATAGCTTATCTAACACTAGATAGCCTAGATTATGTCTGGTTTGAATGTACTGCTTCCCTGGATTACCCAACCCAATTAAGACTTTGGGAATAAGTTTTAGAGGACGCATCATAAGGATACTATACTATCCCTCTTCTTTGTTTTCCTCTGTATCTCCCTCAGATGTGGCTTCTGCTGACTCTTCCCCTTCAGCTGCCTCGACTCCTTCTTCACCTTCTTCGCCTTCTTCAAGACCTTCTTCATCAACTTCAGGTTCAATTTCCTCTTCCGCAATTCTTAATAATCTAACAGCAACTATTGGATCATTTACTGGCTCCTCTTGAGTTAATTGAGGAAGCTCTACGCCTTCAGGTAACTCAATGTCTTCAAGATAGAGCATGTCATCTAATTTTAAGTTGATAACATCCACTTCTAGCTTTTCTGGTAAATCTTTAGGGAGGCAACTAACTTCTACTTCATTCATTAATGCAGTAACTGTTCCACCTTCCAATTTAACCCCTTCAGCTTGGTCTTCATTGATAAATTGAAGTGGAATACTAACTCGAATAACCACATCAGACTTAACTCTTTGCAGATCTAAATGCATGACTTGTTTTTTTGCAGGATGGACCTGGATATCTTTAACCAGAACAGACTCTTCTTGATTGCCTATCTTGATGGTCAAGATGCTATTAAGAAAGCTCTCATTTGCTAATTTTCTTAATAATTGATTGTGATCAATGGCCAAATGCAGGGTCTCCTTTGCAGCACCATAAATAACTGCTGGAACCATCCCTGCATGCCTCATTCGTCTTGCATTAGAGGTTCCAGATATGTCTCTAGATTCAACAATTAAATCAATTTCTTTAGCCATAATTTGTCCGTTTAAAAAAATATTCTATCAAAAAAGCAATGTTCTTTTTTTTAGTTACTGTAATAGTGCAGTTAAATAAAAAATGGTGGCAAATAATAACCGATGTTGAGCAATCTAGCTAGTGAAAAATGGTTTCTATTGGATCTATTAGTCAGCGTAGAGAGAGCTAACAGATTGATCATCGAGCATTCGTTGAATTGTTTCCCCTAATATCTCTGCAATTGATAACTGTCTAATTTTTCCTATGGCTTTAGCATCGTCACTCAAAGGTATGGTATCTGTGACCACAATCTCATCTAAATTAGACTCTGCAATTCGTTCAATCGCTGGTCCAGAGAGCACTGGATGTGCTGCATAAGCTACTGTTTTTGTAGCTCCTTGTTCTTTAAGGGCTGAGGCAGCATTACAAAGTGTCCCTGCAGTATCCACCATATCATCAAATAATATAGTCGTTTTTCCATCAACATCACCAATGATATTCATGACTTCTGATTTATTTGCCGCCTCTCTTCTCTTATCAATAATTGCAAGGCCAGCACTATCGAGCCGTCTAGCTATAGCTCGTGCTCTCAAAACTCCTCCAACATCGGGAGAGACAATAACCGGATCTTGATATCTTTGTTTCCATATGTCACTTAATAGAATTTGAGACGAGTAAATATTATCCACTGGGATTGAGAAAAATCCTTCAATCTGATCAGCATGAAGATCAACAGTAATTAATCTTTGAATACCAGCAGTTTCAATGAGATTAGCCACTAACTTTGCTGACACAGGGCCTCTTGTGTTTCTTGGTCTCCTGTCCTGCCTAGAATAACCAAAGTATGGAACAACTGCTGAAATTGATTCAGCTGATGCTCGTTTACATGCATCAGCCATTAACAGAAGTTGCATTAAGTGCTCATTACCAGGTTGATAAGTCGATTGGATGAGAAATATATGCTTACCTCTGATATTCTCAGCTATCTCTATACTAGTCTCACCATCGCTGAATTGATTAACTTGTATCCAACCAAGAGGCTGGTTCAAATAGCGGGCTATCAAATTTCCCAGGTTGTTAGACGCTGGCCCAGAAAAAAGAATTAGCTTGTCTTTATTCATTCTGTAATTAAACCATGTTAATGATATTTTTTATAAAAAATTTATGGCTGGGGTGGCAGGATTTGAACCTGCGCATCACGGGATCAAAACCCGTTGCCTTACCGCTTGGCTACACCCCATTAAACTCAAAGTAATAAACAAGTCATTCTGAAGTTGCTTGATTACTGTGTCAAGTTGATGAGAATTATTATTCAGATGATACTAAAGTTTTTAATTGAAAATGTTGCCTGATAGCCAATGCCAGTAATAACTATTTTTTTAGGAATCATTAATTCATTGATGCTTTGGTATTGGGCAAAATCTACTTGGTGATTATTCAAATATATCTTCAGAGGAAAACCATGCTGGTCCATAACCATATCATCAACTCTTTCAGAAGGAATGTTTGCTAATAACAAAGAGGATAGATTAATGTTAAGTGAAGTGATTGTCTTTAGTTCGTCCGAAGAAAAATCTATACCTAATTCCATTAACAATGAAGCAAAGTCAGTGCTGACGGAAGAAAAGACCTGTTTACCAAAAAAATCTCTTAAAATAAGCATTTCCGCATTGTTTTGATGATTAATTGTATAGTTACCTAAAAAACTATCTGTTGTGTTTTTAAAAGAAATTGAACCGATAATAGAATAATCAGTCAGTGAAATAATTTTAGTCTGGTTATCTTCCCAATTAATGGCTTTATCCAAACTGTCTATATTGTTGCAACTAACAATAGTCAAGGTTGATAAAAAAACTAGTAATAGCAATAAATAACGACTATTTGAGGTTATTTTGAGTATAAAATAGTTTAAGAAATTTTTTTTACACATCATGAAAGATTCAATCATAAAAAAACTCAAGGTTATTCAGGAACAATACCATTCTATTGGAAATCAATTATCAGATGAAGTTATACAAAAAAATAATCAGCTGATGATCCAACTCTCTAAAGAGTTTTCCAAAATTGAGCCTGTAGTAAAACTGTTTGAACAGTATCAAAATTTAGTTGAAGAAAAGGATAATGCTATTAGTTTAATTGACGAAAAAGATGATGACCTTCAAGAATTGGCTAAGGAAGAAATTCAGATTATAGAAAATCAACTAACAGAAATAGAAGAGCAAATTACGCCGTTACTACTCTCTAATGATCCAAGAGATCAAAGTAATATATTTCTAGAAATTAGAGCAGGCACCGGCGGTGATGAAGCAGCAATTTTTGCTGGAGATATTTTTAGAATGTATGCCAGATATTGTGAAGAACAGAAGTGGTCTATTGAAATTTTAAATCAAAGTGAGAGTGGACAAGGTGGTTTTAAGGAGATCATAGCTCGTGTAATTGGTGAAAGTGTCTTCTCTAAACTTAAATTTGAATCGGGTACTCACCGTGTTCAGCGAATTCCAAAGACAGAATCTCAGGGTAGAATTCATACTTCTGCTTGTACGGTAGCTGTAATCCCAGAAGTTGACGAAGTGAATGAAATTGAAATCAATACAAATGATCTCAGGATTGACACTTATAGGGCATCAGGAGCTGGCGGCCAACATGTCAATAAAACTGACTCCGCAGTTCGATTAACGCACATACCCACCGGGGTTGTTGCTGAATGCCAAGACAATAGATCACAACATAAAAATAAAGCTAAAGCCATCACATTACTCAAAGCTAGAATCTATGATATGGAGCAAAAAAAGATTGCAGATCAACAGGCAGAGGAAAGAAAGATGCTTGTGGGCAGTGGTGATAGATCTGAAAGAATAAGAACCTATAACTTTCCTCAAGGAAGAATAACGGATCATAGAATAGGCTTAACACTCTATAACTTATCTGAAATTATGGAAGGAGATCTCCATAACTTAATTGATTCTTTAGCCCAAGAAAATGCAGCAAAACAAATGTCTCAATTAGAAAATTAACATATTGAATATGGACAGCTTTACCAGCGATTTAATACTTAATGAAGCGACTGATTTTTTATCCAAGATAGTCAAAAATCCAAGATTAGAGTCAGAAGTCTTGTTAGCAAAGACTCTAGATAAAGAAAGAGAGGATTTCTATACAAATAATATTCCAGTTGATGAAGCAACATATCAACATTTTAAAAACTTACTAAAACATAGACATCAAGGTAAACCCATAGCTTATATTATCGGTAGTAAAGAATTTTGGTCATTATCATTCAAAATCAATGAGGATGTATTAATCCCTAGGCCAGAAACTGAGCAATTAGTTGAATCTTGCCTTTCACTTATGAAAGAAACGAGTAATTATAAACTCCTAGAGTTGGGTACAGGATCGGGAGTAATCTCAATCGCTCTAGCTAAAGAGCATCCTAACCTTGAAATCACAGCAGTGGATATCTCATCTAAAGCTTTGGAGCTAGCCAATGAAAATGCACTCTCTCACAATATAAATAATATTGTCTTTAAAAAATCTAATTGGTTTGAAAACATAACTGAACAAAAGTTTGACTTTATTATTAGCAACCCGCCCTATGTTGATAAAACTCAACTGACAAAAAAAGAAAGAGCAAAGCTAGAATATGAACCAGAAATAGCCCTTTTCTCAGTGGACTCTGGGACATCAGATCTTCGTCATATAATCCACAAAAGTCACCGATTCTTAAGTCAAGGAGGAACTCTAATAATAGAACACAGTTTTGACCAAAAAGAATTTTGTCAAAATCAAATGAAAGAGACAGGGTTTACCAATATAAGAACGCTTGATGATTTGAGTTCTCACCCTAGAGTTTCAATAGGTTCAAAACTCTAATTATGGATAAACAGTTAAGATACAGCAGTCATATTAGGCTAGAGGATTTTGGAGAGCAATCACAACAAGCATTGCTTAGGAGTTCAATTCTAATGATTGGGGCAGGTGGCCTAGGTTCAATAGCCAGTCTTTACCTAACTACTTCAGGAATTGGTCAGATTACTATTGTTGATTTTGATACGATCGATGAATCTAACCTTCCTAGGCAAATATTATTTAAAGCAGACGATCTTGGGCAAAATAAAGCTTTAATTACCAAACAAAGACTCATGGAATACAATTCAGATGCTGTCATTAATTCTATTGATAAGAAACTTTCAGAAGATGAAATGAATAAGTTAATCAGCCAAGTGGATATCGTTGTAGATGCAACTGATAATTTAGAATCAAGATTAATGATTAATAAAATTTGTTTTAACCTAAAAAGGCCCTTGATTGTAGGTGCTGCTATTAGATATGAAGGTCATATACTCACATTAAATAATGGAAAAGATCAAAACAGTTGCCTTAACTGTCTATACAGTTCTAGCGATGAAAATCTAGAAGATTGTCAAGGCAATGGAATCATGTCGCCAGTGGCAGGTATTATTGGCTCTATGATGGCAAACGAATGCATTAAAACACTGATTGGTATTGGCAATAACAAAGAAAATATTATTTCAATCTTTGACTTAAAAAATAATATCTATAAGAAAATTAATGTGCCTAAAAATAGTAAATGTTCAGTATGTTCTTAGAATTTCTTTAAATTTCTTTAAATTTCTTCTATCTACATTGATCAACTAACGTAATCCAATTAATTATTTGATAATATTTTAACCATCAAATCATTAACAAGCTTAGGATTTGCCTTACCTTGTGTCTTTTGCATTACCTTGCCAATTAAAAAACCAAGCACTTGTTCTTTGCCTGCTAGATATTGGTCTTTTTGTTCTTGATGTTCATTTAACACAGTGATAACTATTTGCTCTATCTCAGTTGTGTCTGAGATTTGCTCAAGCCCTTGCTCTTTGATTAATTCATCAACGTCCATCTCACTCTCTATGAGTTGACTAAATATATTTTTAGCAATTGTTGATGAAATTGTCCCATCATCAATTCTTTGTATTAATTGACTTAATGATTGTGCAGTAATTGATAGATTAGCTATTTCAATCTTATCTTTATTCAAAATAGCCATTACTTCAGTTAACATCCAATTGGCTAATAGCTGAGGATTACCATTATAAGTGTTAAGAGCGTCTTCAAAGTATTCAGCTAGTTCTATATTTTTTGCTATTTCTATTGCATCAACTCGTTTAATTGATAGCGTGCTGACATAACGATCAACTTTTTGATCAAACAACTCTGGAAGTGATGCAGTTATCTTTTCTATGATTTCTTTGTCAATTTTTACTGGTAACAAATCAGGATCTGGAAAATAACGATAATCATTAGCCTCCTCTTTTGTTCTCATAGATCTAGTTTCTTTTGCATCTGAATCATATAAACGAGTTTCTTGAACCACAGAGCCGCCCTGTTCTAAAATCTCCTTTTGACGGTCGACTTCAAAATTAATAGCGCTCTCTACGAATCTAAATGAATTAATATTTTTAATTTCAGCCCTAGTTCCAAGCCCAGTACTTTCTTTTTGTTTTAATGAGACATTAGCGTCACATCTAAAAGAGCCTTCCTGCATATTTCCATCTGATATTTTAAGATAGCGAACTAACTGATGTATTTTTTGCATATATAAAATCGCCTCTTTAGCTGAACTAAGCTCAGGCTCTGAAACAATTTCAAGTAAAGGGGTTCCAGCTCTATTTAAATCTATAGCGGTTGTGTCAGAAAACTTATCATGAATCGATTTACCAGCGTCCTCTTCTAAATGAGCTCGGGTAATTCCAATTCTTTTGTCTGTTCCATCATCTAGCGTAATAACTAACTGTCCATGTGACACAATAGGTAACTCATACTGACTAATTTGGTAGCCTTTGGGTAAATCTGGGTAAAAATAGTTTTTTCTAGCAAAAATTGAAAGATCTGCTATTTCAGCGTCAACTGCTAAGCCAAACTTAATCGCCATCATGACTGCTTCTTTATTTAAAACTGGTAACACGCCTGGATAACCTAGATCAATTAATGAGGCTTGTGTGTTTTGCTCATTACCATAAACCGTAGATGCACTTGAGAATATTTTGCTATCACAAGCTAGTTGCACATGAATTTCTAATCCTATGACAGTCTCCCAATGCATTTAATTATTACTCTCTGAACTCATTGATAGTTTTGGCATAATCTGATGCCAGTCTGTTACTTTCTGATATTGATGAGTTAGGTTTAATAGATGGTGCTCCTTGAAATGAGGTGCAATAAGTTGCAGCCCATACGGTAAGCCCTCAACAAAGCCGATAGGATGAGATATAGCTGGCAAACCTGCCAGATTTGATGAGATTGTATAAATATCATTCATATACATGCTCACTGGATCATCTACTTTTTCGCCCAACTTAAATGCCGACGTTTGGGTCGTTGGGCCTAAAATAATATCGACTGACTCAAAAGCTCTTTCAAAATCCTGATTTATTAATTGCCTTACTTTTTGTGCCTTTAGGTAATAAGCATCATAATAACCTGCAGAAAGAACATAAGTTCCTGTTATGATTCTTCTTTTAACTTCTTCACCAAACCCAATCTGACGATTGGTTCTGTAAAATTCATCAAGATCTTCAATATTTTGCGAACGATAACCAAAACGCACTCCATCATATCTGGCAAGATTTGAAGAACATTCTGCTGGCGCTACAACATAATAAGTCGGGACTGAATATCCAATATTGGGCAAACTAATTTCTTTAAATACAATGCCTAGTTTTTTATAGCTATCAATGCTCTCTGCAATTAGGGTTTCATAAGGACTAGCCAAACTGCCATCAAAAAATTCTTTAGGTAATCCAATAATTTTACCTCTTATATTTTCTTCAAGGTATTGACTATATTGGGGCACAGATTCTTCAACAGATGTTGAATCTAGAGGGTCAAACCCAGCCATAGACTCTAAAAAAATAGCTGTATCTTCTGCCGAAAGAGCTAGAATTCCTGCTTGGTCAAGGCTTGAAGCAAAAGCAACCATACCGTACCTAGAGCAACGACCATACGTTGGTTTAAGACCTGTGATACCTGTAAAAGCAGCTGGTTGACGAATTGAGCCTCCTGTATCTGTACCTAACGCAATTGGTGCTAGACCAGCTGCAACTGCAGCAGCTGAGCCCCCCGAAGAACCCCCGGGAGTTCGCTCTATATCCCAAGGGTTATGAACAGAACCAAAATAACTGGTTTCATTTGAAGAACCCATGGCAAATTCATCCATATTGGTTTTTCCTAATAATACAGCGCCTTGTTTCTTGAGATTTTTTATCACTGTTGCATCATATGGTGGTATAAAATCCTCAAGCATTTTTGAACCACAAGTAGTTCTTATACCTTGAGTACAAAAAATATCTTTTGCCGCATAAGGTATCCCTGTAAGTGCAGAATCACTTGATGATTCCTGATTCTTATCATGAGTTAAATATTCAACATTGGGTTCAACATCATTGGTAATGAAAGCATTGAATGATTGATCATAATCAGTAATTCTGGAACTATATAAATCAAATAATTCAGCCGAATTAATTTGCTTATTTGAAAGCATATTTTGAATAGCTTTTACGGTAAATCTTTCCATAGAATCAATTTGATTTCTTTCTATATTTATTCAATCACTTTGGGTACTTTGTAGAATCCTTCTTCTGCGTTTAATGAATTCTTTTGGTAAATATCACGATCATTGGTATCGATTACTTTGTCTTCTCGTAACCTCTGATGCATGTCTAAAGGATGAGCCATGGGTATAATTTCATCAGTATCTGCCGATTGAAGTTGCTCTATCATTTCTAATATATCTGTCATTTGTTGAAGATAAATTGGAATTTCATCATCATCTAAATTGAGTTTTGACAACCCACAAAGATGCTCGATATCAGATTTAGTAATGGCCATTAATTAAATTTATTAAAAAAGTATTAAGTTATGATAACTTCCAGTTGCTCAAAATCCTACACGTTGTTAGAGTATTATTTCTAGCTTACTTTTTTTGAAACAACTAAACAGTGATTAAGAACATTATAGGTTATTTTTCTAATGATCTTTCAATAGATCTGGGCACCGCAAATACACTGGTATATGCCAGTGGCAAAGGTGTTGTTTTAAATGAACCCTCTGTGGTTGCTCTGAGAAGTGAAAATGGCAAACCAACAAAAACTGTTGTTGCTGTTGGCACTGATGCTAAAGCTATGCTGGGCAGAACTCCTGGGAGTATTGAAGCCATTAGACCACTTAAAGACGGTGTCATTGCAGATTTCATAGTCACTGAAGCCATGTTACAAGCGTTTATTAAAAAGGCTCATGGTTCCCGCTATTTCAGACCCAACCCAAGAGTTTTAGTTTGCGTCCCTTATGGGTCAACACAAGTTGAAAGAAGAGCTATTAGAGAATCTGCAGAAGGAGCTGGGGCGAGAAAAGTTTTTTTAATTGAAGAACCCATGGCGGCTGCAATCGGAGCAGGTCTTCCAGTCCATGAGGCAAGAGGATCCATGGTTGTTGATATTGGCGGTGGAACATCTGAAATAGCCGTCTTATCTCTCAATGGCATTGTTTATGGAAACTCTGTCAAAATTGGTGGCGATACTTTTGATGAGTCAATTATAAATTTTATAAGAAGAAATTATGGAATTTTAATTGGTGAAGCCACAGCAGAACGAATTAAACATGAAATTGGTAGCGCATACCCTGGTGACTCGGTAAGTGAAATCTCAGTAAAAGGAAGAAACTTGTCAGAAGGCGTGCCACGAACCTTTACACTCAACAGCAATGAAATACTTGAATCACTTCAAGAACCTCTTCAATCCATAGCCAATTCTCTTAAATCAGCTTTAGAACAAACACCACCAGAATTGGGGTCAGATATTGCTGAAAGAGGTATTGTTCTGACTGGGGGTGGAGCACTGCTTAATAACATAGAAAAACTGCTAGCAGAAGAAACAGGTTTGCCTGTGTTGCTCGCTGACAACCCTTTAACCTGTGTTGCCAGAGGTGGTGGTAGAATTATTGAAATCCTTGATAAACAAGGTACTGATTTTTTTGAATTGAATTGATTGCCTAGAGAATCAATAATAACGGATGAGTTAAAACATGCCGTTACACCCAGCACAAAGAATAAATAGATTTGAAAAAAACTTCTCTTCCTATCGTCTGATAATAGTTGTCATTATATCTTGTATTTTGATGTACCAGGATTACCAGAAAAATTATCTTTCTGTGTTGAGAGTTTACCTCTCGGCATCACTCTATCCAGTACAGTATCTAATCAATCTACCCAAAAATTTTATACAGAAATTAGATATAAATTTCTCTGAACGGGAGAAGCTTCTACAAGAGAATAAAGTCTTAAAAAAAGATAATTTTGAACTTAGATCAAATATTCAACAGGTCTATAGATTGGAGTCTGAAAATAAAAGACTCTATGATCTTCTTGATTCAAAACCAAAAAAAGACAATAGCTATATTTTTGCAGATATCGTTGCCGTTAGTCCTATAGCAGAGAAGCACCAAATAATAATTAACAAAGGGAGCAGAGATGATGTCGTCATTGGTTCGGCAGTGGCTGATGGGAATGGAATTTTGGGCCATGTAATACGCGATCAAATCTTTGGATCAGAAGTGTTATTAATCAGTGATCGTGAACACGCTATACCTATAGAAATAGTTAGAACTAGTCTTAGAAGTATTGCTGTGGGTACAGGTAATTATAATGAACTTAGAATCAATGCATTAGCAACAAACACTGACATTAAAAAAGGAGATATCCTCATCACGTCTGGTTTAGGTGGTCGATACCCTGAAGGCTTTCCAGTGGGAACAGTAAAAGATGTTATCAATAATCCAGGAGAATCATTTCTAGAAATTAGTGTTACACCTTTTGGTAATTTGAAAACTATTAATGAAATTTGGGTTATCCAACCAACAACGGGTCACTGATGAACCATCAACTAAGAAATTTATTTTTTATTTGGTCAATGATTTTGTTGTCAATTATATTAATGGTCATACCTGTACCTGAAGTTATAGACCAATATAGGCTTCCATGGTTAAAGATGACCGTAATATTCTTCTCAATATTTAATGTTTCATTGATTGGAATAATCTCAGTCTGGTTTTCTGGATTAATTCTAGACATTTTGACTGGAGGTCTAATGGGGGAAAATGCTTTAATTCTAGCTGTGCTCTCTTATCTTTCTTATCGTTTTAGATTTCAAGTTAGAGTTTATCCAATGTGGCAAATTATGATTGTTGTTTTAATATTATTGTCCCTGGGTGAACTTATTGCTTTATGGATTCATGGCGTGAGTGGCAATATGTTTTTCAATATTTATGACTGGATCAATGTTGGTATTGCTGTCCTTGTTTGGCCAATATTTATGAAGGTTCTTGAAAAAATGCAATCCTCTTTCCTAGAATAATAATAACTATGGAATTTAAATCTCCCAATGCCCAAGAAGCAGAAAAAGAAGTCTTTCTTTCTAGAATGTTATTTTGCTCGATTGCAATATTGATTCTGGCAACAATTATTATTACGCGTCTATTCTTTTTAATGGTGGTAGAGTCTGATCAATACAAACTAAGATCCTTAAATAACACAATAAGAACACAATCACTCCCAGCATCAAGAGGGTTGATTTATGATAGAAATAAAAATATTTTAGCCAATAATCAACCCATATTTCAGCTGGAAATGATACCTGAACAAGTGCTTGATATAGGCATGTCGCTAAAACAACTAGCAGACTTGGATCTTATCAATAAAAGTAATATTGAAAACATTAATCAAAGGATCAATAGAAACCTACAATTTAAAAGCATTGTGTTAAAAAGAAATCTAAGTGAAACAGAAGTCGCTGTGTTTGCAAATAATCGAATTAATTTTAAAGGAATTGATATAAAGTCGAGATTATCTCGGCATTACCCTCAAGGTGAAATATTCTCACATGCCCTAGGCTATGTAGGGTCTATATCAGGTGGAGATTATTCTAGGTTCGACCCTAGTTTTTATACTGGTAAAGAACAAATTGGGAAAACATCAATTGAGAGAAATTATGAGGCCTATCTAAGAGGCAAACCAGGCAATCAAAAACTCTTAGTTAATGTTAGGGGTAGAATAATGGAAAGCATTGACCATAACCCATTTCTCCCGGGTAATAACCTTATATTAACGATTGATAGTGCACTGCAAGAGACTGCTTACAAAGCCATGGGAAATCAAAAAGGAGCTGTGGTTATCCTAGATGCTACAAATGGAGAAATACTGGTGATGTTAAGTACCCCAAGTTTTGATCCAAATAAATTAAGCATTGGATTAACTAAAAAAGAATTTAATACGCTTAGCAAAAACAAAAATAAACCATTATTTAATAGAGCTATAGCAGGTCAATACCCACCTGGTTCTACCATTAAACCTATGATTGCATTGGGTGCACTTGAAATGGGAATTATTGATCCAGATGTTTTTATGCCGTGTGAAGGTAAATTCTTTCTTCCAAATTACTCTCGCCCATTCAATGATTGGTCAACACATGGGGCCGTGAACGTTGTGAGAGCTATTCAAGCATCCTGTGATGTTTACTTTTATGAAATAGCAAATGAAATGGGGATTGATAAAATGAGTCATTTCTTAAAACAATTTAATTTGGGTGCATCAACTCAAATTGATATGGGCTCTGAGGAAAATGGCGTGATGCCTAATAAAGAATGGAAGAGAAATAACTTCACTTCTAGAGAAAATCAAAGTTGGTATAAAGGTGAAACTGTGATTGCTGGGATAGGTCAAGGTTATATGCTAGCTACACCCCTTCAATTAGCTTTAGCAACAGCTATTATTGCAAATAAGGGTAAGGCTCATAAGCCTCATATGTTAAAAGCAATTGAATTCACTAACAGTGGAGAAATTCAGTTTCTAGAATCAGAAAGTATTAATTTTATTAATAGTATTGATGACAAAAATTGGGACCTAATTCATGAAGGCATGAAGGCAGTGGTTAATGAAAGAAGAGGTACTGCATATGGTATTTTTCCTGATAATTCCCCAATTGCAGGAAAAACAGGTAGCTCGCAAGTTTTTAGCATTGATAAGAGGAGTGACGATGAAGTTCCAGAAGAGCTTAGAGATCATGGTCTATTCATCGGCTTTGCTCCCATCGATAAACCGGAAATCATCGTTTCAATTATAGTGGAGAATGGCGGTGGAGGAAGAATAGCTGCTGCTCCTGTTGCTGAGAAAATTTTCACTTCATATTTAGAAGGCGCCAAAATAAATAATGCAAACTAACCAATTTCAATTAAAAACTGGAAATATACTTGCCGATAGAGCACACATTGATATGCCTCTACTTTCAGCTTTTTTTATTATCTTTCTAATTAGCGGTATTGCCATATTCAGTGCCTCAAATGGTAATAGTGATTTTGTTATTGATCACAGTATCAGTATCGCTATATCTATTGTGGCCATGACCATCGCTGCTCAGTTAAGCCCAATGTCCTATGAAAGAATAGCCCCTTGGCTCTATTTTCTATGCTTAATGCTTTTAATTATGGTTTTAATATTTGGAGAAACAAGAAATAATGCCACGAGATGGCTGAATCTTGGTATCACCTTTCAGCCTTCTGAATTGATGAAAATAGCAATGCCCTTAATGATAGCTCGTTACATAGCAACTGGAACTCTGCCACCAACAAATATTTCTATTTTTATCTCCTTACTAATTGTTCTCTTACCAACTGCTATGATTTTATTACAACCAGATCTAGGCACTTCTATTCTAATTGCTTTCTCTGGCTTAGTGATTGTGTTCTTATCAGGCATAAAAAAAAGATACTTATTCACCGGTCTGCTCTTCTTTATAGCGAGCCTTCCTTTTATCTGGAAATATATCCATCCCTTTCAGCAAAAACGAGTATTAACTTTTCTAGATCCTGAACAAGATCCCTTAGGTGCAGGCTATCATATTATTCAGTCAAAAATTGCAATTGGCTCAGGCGGTCTATTTGGAAAAGGGTGGATGAATGGAACACAAGGGCAACTTGATTTTCTGCCTGAGCGAACCACAGACTTTGTTTTCTCTATACTTGCTGAGGAATTCGGATTAGTAGGAGTGATAGTTATTGTCATAGTCTATTTATTTATCGTTGGGCGAGGTTTATTAATAGCTATCAACTCACAAGATCTTTTTTCTAGGTTAGTTGCATCAAGCATTAGTCTGACATTCTTTATTTATGTTTTTGTCAATATGGGGATGACCACTGGTATTCTTCCTGTTGTAGGAGTGCCCTTACCACTAATAAGCAAAGGGGGAACGTCGAGTGTAACTTTAATGATCGGCTTGGGTATACTGATGTCAATCAGAACACATAAACGACTGATATCAAAATGAATTTAAACCACAACATTGCTATATCGTTTATCTTATTGATCTTTATCTCAGCTAATCCTGTATACCCACAAAATATTGATATATCTAATAAAAACATACATTTAGGTAAATCTTCACTAATGGATGAATTAATCAATGATCATGGATTTGATGAACAATATATAAGAACCATTTTTAAAGACATAAAGTTCATGCCTGAATTAATCGATGCTATTTCTAGACCCGCTGAAAAAACCAAAACTTGGGATGAATATCGTGGAATTTTCCTCACTCCTAAAAGAATAGCCGCAGGCGTTTTTTTTGCTAACCAGCATAAAGATCTGATAAATAGAGTTGAGAAAGAAACAGGGGTTCCTGCAAAAATATTACTAGGAATTTTAGGGGTTGAAACTTCTTTTGGTAATATACAAGGTCGGTATAAAGTGATTAATTCCTTATATACGCTTGCAGTTGGTTACCCACCTAGAAGCAGATTCTTTAGAGAGGAATTAATTAATTTATTCTATTTATGTAGAGAGCAAGATCTATCAATCACAGAAATTAAGGGATCCTATGCGGGAGCAATGGGTGCACCACAATTTATTGCATCAAGTTATAGAGCCTATGCAGTTGATGGTGATGGTGATGGTAAAATTAATTTGTTTGAGTCTTGGGAAGATATCTTGATGAGCATAGGTCATTATCTTAAAGAAAATGGTTGGGAAGAATCTAAAAATATTATCAATAGAATACAAATTGATAATAAACAAATGGAAGAACTTGCCTCTAAAACTGTTACGCCAAAAAGCACTGTTGCTGATCTGGCTGCTGCAGGTATTCAGCTTAATCCTTCATTAGAACTAACTGAGAAAGCACAAGTCATTTACCTTGAAGGATTAAATAGTGATGAAGAGGCAGTGATTGGTTTACATAACTTTTATGTGATAACCACTTACAATAGAAATGTCATGTATGCCCTAGCTGTTTTAGAATTGGGTGAATCAATCGAAGGTTTGGTAACTAATAATGCATTTTCATTTAATTAAAGAAAATCTAACATTGCTGATATTGATCTCCTTGATTTCAAGTTGTGCTCTACAAAACAATGAACCCAAACCAACGCTCAGCACCAAAGAAGTTGCCAGCATATTAAATGATGGCTGCACCATTAACCGAGACCGTAAAGAACGATATAAAATTAATGGGAAACGCTACAAAACCTTATCCTCCAGTAGAGGCTTCAAACAAAGAGGAGTGGCCTCTTGGTATGGATCAGATTTTAATGGGAAGTTAACTGCTTGTGGAGAACGATATAACATGTATAAATACACAGCTGCTCATAAAACATTACCACTACCAACTTATTTGAATGTCCAAAATCTAAGGAATGGCAAATCAGTAATTGTAAAAGTGAATGATAGAGGTCCTTTTATTGATAAGCGAATTATTGATCTATCGTATGCTGCTGCTAAAAAAATCAATATGCTTACAGAAGGTACAACCTTTGTTAAAATTACTGCTGTCTCAGAACAAGTTGCAGCCCAAGCGATGAAGAAAAATGATCGTGGTATCTTTTCGAGTAACCTATTTGAAAAGATTGTGCTTCTTAATAAGAATAAAATAGTCTTACAAATTGGTGCCTTTACTGAAGAAAGGGGAGCAAAAGAACTAAAGAAAAAGGTCGAAAAACTAGGGGTTAATTCTGTTTTTATTACTAAAATAAGGTCTGGAGGAACAACCTATTATCGAGTAAGAATAGGGCCAATTAAAACATTGAAAAGTTATGAGAGAGTGATTTCTAAACTTACTTCCTTATCACTTGATATTAATATAATCTCTGAGTAAGTCTTTCTTTATGACTTACCTATGTTAAAAAATATATGTTATGGTGCGTAGAAATTATGGATGAAGATAACTTAAAAAAAACTGATTATATAATCAATATGAGTGCTCTATTTGTAGTGCTTTTTTGTTTCTTTATACCCAAAGTTAATGCCATTGTAATTGTACCTAAAGCACCTAATATCGATGTGGATAGCTATGTATTATTAGACACTGAAACTGGCACTATTATTGCAAAACTTGAAGAAACTAAACCAGTTAAGCCTGCCAGTATTACTAAACTCATGACTGCCTATACAGCTTTTCATGCCT
>UINC01000010.1_pt1 | contig 17165 bp, 13 predicted proteins | sample 5385821 | NCBI WGS metagenome assembly UINC01 (sample SAMEA4666929, study PRJEB26691) | marine metagenome | isolation source: Pacific Ocean | place: Pacific Ocean | collected 2011-10-13 | reverse complement strand
CCAGGTAAGGTTCTTCGCGTTGCATCGAATTAAACCACATGTTCCACCGCTTGTGCGGGTCCCCGTCAATTCCTTTGAGTTTCAGCCTTGCGGCCGTAGTCCCCAGGCGGAGTACTTAACGCGTTAGCTACGATACCGAAGGGGTCGAATCCTCCGACATCAAGTACTCATCGTTTACGGCGTGGACTACCAGGGTATCTAATCCTGTTCGCTCCCCACGCTTTCGTCCCTCAGTGTCAGTATCGAGCCAGAAAGCTGCCTTCGCCATTGGTGTTCCTCCTGATATCTACGCATGTCACCGCTACACCAGGAATTCCACTTTCCTCTCTCGAACTCTATCCTTGCAGTTTCGATTGCAGGCCACCGGTTAAGCCGGTGGATGTAACAAACGACTTGCAAAGACACCTACGGACCCTTTACGCCCAATGATTCCGGACAACGCTAGCACCCCTCGTATTACCGCGGCTGCTGGCACGAAGTTAGCCGGTGCTTTCTTGTAAGGTACCGTCAGACTTGAAAACTATTTGCATCCAAGTTATTCTTCCCTCACGACAGATCTTTACACTCCGAAAAGCTTCATCGATCACGCGGCGTTGCTGCGTCAGGCTTTCGCCCATTGCGCAAAATTCCCCACTGCTGCCTCCCGTAGGAGTCTGGGCCGTATCTCAATCCCAGTGTGGCTGATCATCCTCTCAGACCAGCTACCGATCATCGCCTTGGTAGGCCATTACCCCACCAACAAGCTAATCGGACGCAGGCTCATCCTAAAGTGCGAGCAAAAGCCCGCTTTAACAACATATCCCGAAGGATCCGCTGCATTATTCGGTATTAGCTCCGGTTTCCCGGGGTTATCCCAATCTCCAGGGTAGATTACCTACGTGTTACTCACCCGTTCGCCAGTTTACTAGTATTCCGAAGAATCCGTTCTCCTTGACTTGCATGTGTTAAGCACGCCGCCAGCGTTCGTCCTGAGCCAGGATCAAACTCTCCATTGTATGTTTGATATATTTATCGTCTACTTTGACTCTCAAAGTTAATATTGGACCACGCATACCAAATTGTCAAAAAACTAAAAAAAGATTCTGTACAGTTTTATTTAGAGTACAGCCTTCAAAATTACTTTTTTCTAGCCTACTCTGTCAACTATATAATTAACAATAAATTCATATCAATTTTCTACCAGATTTGGTTCCGAAAAATCCATGAATGACTCCAGCGGTGTTTTGGCAATTGTGGTATTGATATGATTACGAAATAACCGCTGGTTGGCGTTGTCCACGCCATCGTAGGTCTTCATAATTGTACCAAGATAAATGCTCACTGCAAGTATGGCTGGTGTATATATCAAATTATTGTTGGTATTTGATAATGTAACCTCTGTCGGAAGCCTGAAGGATAATAGACTCTTCGGAAGATTATTATCATCTAATTTATAATCAAGTCCTTGTGGTATCAATTCATTGCGGTTATCAACAAGAGATAGATTCCCGGATTGCATCAAACCCGTATTTGATGAAGCTAATGATGCTACAAGAAAAAAAGATGCTATGGCGCCGCCTGCATTGCCCCACTCCCGAAGGTAGGCTCGTCCTCCACCTGGCACTAGAGATGCGGCCAAGGTCTGCCATTTATTTTTCATTGGTACTTCAGCGGCATTATCAATAGACTGCATAATTGAGGCGATGAGTCTGCTATAGTGGCGATGTTTAAATCGTTCATCCGCTGATAAAAATGCCTGCCGAGCAGATATCCAGTCCAATTCTTGGAGAAATACATAACCCCTTAAGGTTATCATATAAGGATCAGTTGAGTTATCTGTTTCTTCCAGTACAGATTCATAATCTTCTTGGTAGTATTTTATGATCAGTTTACGATATTTAGCTGCCTTTGATACCCGAAAATTTTCTTCTGAAAGGTTGATAACCTGATCATAATAACGATTCGCTAATACAGGATTACCGGACATATCATAACTTCTTGCAATATGATAAAGCACTGGCAATTCCAGGTTATCTCCTGGAAATTTATATAAATATTGAAAGAGACTAAGTAAAGATCTTTCGTAGTGACCCTCGTCAATTAAAAAATCGCAGAATGACAATAGTTCGTGCTTTTGGAAAGTAGTATAATTCTTCCAATCATCTTTGATATCATCAACCGAGCGGAAATTCTGCCCATATATTATACATACAAAAAAAAGAAATATTATTATGACCCGAGGTTGTCTTAACATAAATATTAATTCCTGCCCCAAAGCGGGCATAGAAATATAACGTACTAGGGGATTAAAATCTATACCGAGACAGGAAAGTTCAGTAATCCCAAACCGCAGAATCTTTTTTATTATTCAGCTTTTTTAAAATCGAGCGATATTGAATTGATGCAATAGCGTAAACCGCTAGGCCTGGGACCATCAGGAAATAAATGACCCAAATGGGATTCACAGCGCGCGCAAAGTATTTCAGTACGAACCATACCCAAGCTATTATCCCTTTTTTCTAGAATACGATCCTTATCAATAGCCGCATAAAAACTGGGCCAGCCGGTACCAGAATCATATTTGGTATTGGAACTAAACAATTCAAAATCACAGGCTGCGCATACATACTTACCATCATCCTTATGCTTATAATATTTACCTGTAAATGCCATTTCTGTTCCTTTTTCCCGCAGAACTCTGTACTCATCTGATGTAAGGCATGTTGCCCATTCTGATTCTGATTTAGTAACTTTTTTTGTCATTGTTTCTAGGCCCTGCTTATCCTGCCCATAAAGGGTAATTATTAAAACAATAATTAGAGCGGAGAAATACCTCATTCTGGCTCAGCATCTTCACCATTTAACCCGGTATTATTTTCATCTTCTGGCAAAAATTCTTCCTGCTCTGGTTCTTCAGCAGGTTCTGGAAGCGGTGGCGGTTTTTTACCCCAGAATGTCGGTCTCATTTGTAGGCTATTTATAACATTTTCATTTGTCATATATACATAATCTTCGCCAATCAATCTCACATAACTTCGTTGCCAATCTGATTTTGATCTCCCAAATATTGCTTCACCTAACACTTCATCATTAAAATCATAAAAAGTTATTTTTGTACCCAAACTGTCATCAACATTAAACGATTTCCATTTACTTGGTTTTTTAGATACAACAGACTCCCGTTTAATAGTTAATACCTTATTTTCTACATCATTGATTCTATTTGCTTGGATTAATAATGAATCATTACCTGTAATCTGCCAGGTAGTATCTTTTCGTTGCAGAGCAATATATAATGAGTCTTTTTGTACATCGAATCGATATATTTCTTCCATAACAATCGAAAAAACATCATTGGATTGGGCTTGGTGTTTCTTTTGACCAGATTGACTAATGAAATACAGGATAACAATCACACCGAGGATTATCGCCAGAATTTTCATATTCCTAGTCATACATTACTTCGATCATTTTTGTATACCGTTTATGTCTTTGTAACCGCATAAATCCAAACCCAATTATTAATAATGAAGGCAGTAAGCCATTAACCCATTTCCAAGTCCTCTTGGCCTCATCTGTAACCTTTTCTTCATCGAGTTTTCGATCAGTTATCTCTCTAGATCTGAGAGCAATAAGATCTCTATCCCCTAATAAATAATCAATTGCATTCATCATAAAAATATGATTTTCCGGCACGGCGCCACCACCATCATCAGACAGGAATCGGTTGTCAGCTACCAAAATTAATTGACTGACTACCCCTGTTTCCTCGTGAACGCGTTCAGATCTTGCAGCTACCACTTTACCTGGTTGATTCAAATTTCGTATTTGGGGATTCTGTTTGGGGTCAGGACCTAGATTGTAAAAACCAGTCATTACCCCAGATTTATTGGAAGAAGAAAATAGAGGTACAGTGGTTACGTTTGCAGCTACGGAATCGAACTCAATTTCTGTTGAAAAGAACACATGCACCTGTTCCAATCCGCTCACCAGTACTTCATCTGCATTGAAAGAACGTATAATTGGTAAAAAAGGGTATTCCATAGGCACATTCATTCGAATGAAACCCATATTTTGCATAACATTTACTCTGCCGCAACTTTTATCTAATATCAAATTTTCTGTTATTGATAAACCATAAGGTTTTAACAGATCAAAAAAGTCCGATTGGAAAACCTCTGCTTTTTGCGTTTGAAGATCTACATCCAAGGGATTCTGTGCTACAAACATATTGCCGCCATTATTCAAAAATTTTTCCAGATTGGTAAAACTTTCAGTTTCCATTGAATCTTTTATTCCAGTAACAATAAGCACATTAATATTACTGGGTATTTCATTTGAAATATCGATTGACCTTACTTCATAACGCTGGCGTAATATTTGTGATAACGTAGTTGTTTGTGGCCCATCGTCTCCAGTGTTAATAATGCCAACAAATTCCTTATTCTTTTCAACCAGCTTTTTTATACGTGTGGTAATTTCATATTCCAAACCAGTAGTGGATAAAACCACAGGAATTACTTCACGCTGATCCTCAAAATAAATTGCTACGCCCATAAATACTTTTTTTACCACCGCCGCATCTTTTTCGATCACTTGTAATTGTACTGGCTGCACACCTGATTTTTGAGCTTCCTCTTCTAATGCTTCATCGGTATCAGGTACGTAGAATTCAAACCGTATATTTCCTTTTGAAATGGCAGCATATTCCTCAAGAATATCCTGTAAATAGCGACGGTTGTTTCCATATTCACCAGGCAGATTATCTGAGAAATACACCTTTACATTCAACAGATCATCGATTCGACCAACCACTTTTTTGGTAGAAGATGAAAGCGAATACATTTTTGTATCTGTAAGATCCCAGCGGAAATACGAATTGCGGGCGATAAGGTTTAATAGTACAAGCGCAACTAATAATATTGCCGCTGTCATTATAATAGATTTACGCAAATCGAATTTCATACCTACTGCCATTTTCTTAATTCTAATGACTGTACTGTCATTACTAAAAAGAACCCAATAACCGAAAGAAAATAAACAAGGTTGCGGGAATCTATAACTCCACGAGAAATATTTGAATAATGGTAATCAACGCTCAAGTATTGAATTATTCCAGCAAAACTGGACGGGACGAGCGGCAGAAAAAATCCCATAAGAAAAAATATCAGTACAATAAATACACCTATAATAAAGGCAACAACTTGGTTATCAGTGATACTACTAGCGAAGGTACCAATAGATGCATACATAGATCCCACCAATGCCAATCCAATATATCCAGTTAGTAGGGCACCATAGTCAATTTTTGATCCAAATTTCATTAAAGTAAAAAGATGAATGATAGTTGCTACCAATCCAACTAGTATTAAGCTGATAACAGCAAGATATTTACCAAGAACAAACTCATATGTTTTTAATGGTAGCGTTGCGATCGTTTCCATCGTACCGATATTTTTTTCCCGTGCAATGAGTCCCATCGATATGGCTGGTACAAATATGAGATATACCATTGGTACTACACTAAATAACGAGCGTAAGTCTGATTGATTATAAAGAAAAAATGTACTGGTAAAAAAATACCCGTTAAAGATTGCGAATATTACCAGAAATATATAGGCCATGGGGCTATTAAAAAAACTACGGATCTCACGTAAAAATATCGTCCGTGTATTATGCATTGGCTTTATCATCCATTGTGAGTTTCCGGAAAATATCTTCTAGATCGGTTGTCGTTGGTGTCATTTTCAAAATTGCCCAACCCGATTTTACAGCATAATTAAAAAGGTCTTCCCGCGGATCGACTTCCTGGCCATACTCAATCTTAATAACATGATGACCTGTTCTTTCCTCTACATTTACAACATTCATATTAGGTACAGCAATGGGAAGGTCTTTCAAACTGTTTTCATTAGCATTTTTTACTTCCAGGTTTAGTAGTGTATTTCCCCTAAAATTGCTCATTAATTCTTCATTAGTACCATTGGCTACGATTTCGCCTTGGTGTATGATCATAATCCGGTCAACAGTTGCCTGGATTTCCTGGAGTATATGACTGGACATTAATACGAGTTTTTCGCGACCCAGGCTTTTAATCAGTTCGCGAATTTCAACGATCTGGTTTGGGTCCAATCCGGTGACAGGTTCATCGAGAATTAGAATTTTTGGGTCATGTATCATGGATCCCGCCAGTCCAATTCTTTGCTTATATCCCTTGGAACATGATGATATTTGTTTGTGCACGACACCTTGCAACCCACATTTATCTACAACACTGCTTAAAGCATCGCGGAATTGTTTACCAATTACCTTACGAAGATTGGCAATGAACTCAAGATATTCATACACAGTCATTTCTGGATACAGTGGGTTCAATTCCGGTAAATAACCAATCTGGGCCTGTATTTCCAGGGCATGGGTACTTATATTTAGATTGTTAACCTCCACAGTGCCACTGGTAGGCGATAGATACCCGGTTATCATTTTCAGGGCAGTGGTTTTACCAGCACCATTTTCTCCTAAAAATCCGACAATTTCACCATCCTGAATTTCAAAGTTTATGGATTTGACCGCTTCTACATCACCGTAGTTTTTGGACAAATCCCTAACTTTTATCATAAGTTACTACCTCCTTAATATCTATTTAAAATCAATACAATATTTGAATCAAAAAGTTCCTAAAACAAGGCCGAAAAGATATAAAAAAATAAAATATCCTCAAAAATAAATTGGTATAATAAAATTAAATCTCAAAAAATTTTATTCAGTTCTTAATGAAAAGGTCAAAATCAGTCTTCTTACATCCAGTTTGGGGCCACGCCATTGACCCCAAATATGGGCATAATTATAAAATACAACAGGCTCACAATCACTATTATTGCTAATATATTCAGACCAAATCCACATTTCGCCATTTCAGGGAAATTGGAAGATTTCTAATTCTTTTGGAAATGGAATTGAAACATACCTAAAACAGATACATTAGCAATCAATCCCCATATACCGGCATGAATCCCCCAGGGCTTGGCAGGTAAGCCGGGAGTAAATATGATCAATAAAGCTATAAATGTTCCTACGATTACACCCGCAAGGACAGATTTTGACTGCAAATTTTTATAATGTATACCCAAAAATATGGATGGAGAAATTTGACATAGTAATTCTAGTTTTATCTCCATTAGCCGCCAGATGGTCTGTGGAAGTTCAATAGCTAATAAAACAGCCAAGGCCATGATGATCCATGAAAAAATTTTACCGAATTTTGTTAAATCACTTTGTTTTTTATTTGGTTTAAAGTGACCATAGAGATCCTTTGTTACCATAGACGAAATAGCTAAAAGCGCAGAATCTACCGTACTCATGATGGCGGCAACAGCCGCAGATAGAAAAAGGATAATCATAATACTCATTGCAGGAACCCTCAAACCAATATCCTGCAACATCAGGATTGTAATTTGTTCACTGCCCCGACTGTCAAGGTCAGGGAATTGAGCTAGGCCGACCCAACCCACAGTCATCATAAACATAGTAGTGACAAGAGGCATAAAAACCATGATCTGCATAGAACGTTTTAAAGTGTTTTCATCTTTTGCTGCATAAATGCGCTGGATAGCATGGGGATAAACAGAGATTCCAAAAAATGCTAACCCGATTGTGCTTATCCATAATCTTCTCTCAAACCAATTTGGGAATTTGAGCAAATCAGACTTTTCATTTTTTATTATTTCAGCTGATGCAGCCAAGCCACCGTATTCTACTTGAATGACAATGAAAATTAGGACAACTCCTATAAGCAATAAAACACCTTGGATCACATCCGTCCAGGCTACGCTGCGCATACCACCCAATGTTTCATAGATGACCATGATCAGAGATAGTATTATAATCCCTTGGGCAAAACCAACCACACCGCCTGTGGCGGCTACAACGATATAGCCAATGGCTTTTAAATTGGTCAGGATATAATTGCCTAGGGCAATAATGGAAAGAATTACAATAATGATAGTCAAGGCATTATTTTTGAACCGATGCTGAATAAAATCTCCAGTTGTTATAAATCCATGCTTCTGTGCGAGCCTAAATAATTTTGGCGCGTAAATAAGATATGCTCCAATAACAGAGCTCATGAAAATGACCATTACTAAGGATTGATAACCGCCCCGATACGCTTTCCCGGCAAAGCCGATCATGGTGTTGCCACTGTATTGTGTAGCGTACAATGTGAGAAACAGCACAAATACACCCATGCCCCTTCCAGCAAGGTAAAAATCAGCCAATGTGTTTTCCTTGCGGGCTAAACGTCCCGCCAACCCAATTCCAATCAATGAGAACAGGTACACACTCATGAAAATAAGTCCGCCCGTATTTAATAGGGGATCAGGATTCATTGTTATTTTTTTTAGTCGACCAGTAAATTTGAAGTAGTAATGAAATAATGCATGAATACAAAATAATCATTAAAAATGAATAAAATGCCCAAGCTGGAAAACCAAGGATGATTTGTTCGGAAGATATGAACAAGGGTGTAGTAATCACACAGGCCAGGATTGAAATGATATACGCTTTTTTTGGCATTATTATTGTATTAGTAATTCAGGGTGAACATTCAGCTTTTAAAATATTTCTACTTCTAATTATCTCGAAATTTATTTTTTTACACTGATGATTTTATTTTTTTCCTATCTCCTGGATAAATAAATATACAGATTAATTGATGTTATGCTACAAGATCTATTGAATTAATCAAGCATGGTTGCACCCAGCGCTGGCGCTTCATCCCCTAATTCATTCATAAGAATATTGACGCCATCCATCCCATTCCCAATGGCATGTTTTATCGCATTCTTCTCTATAATAGGCAGCAAGTCATCCTGCAACTCATGGTAAATGGTTCCTCCAAGTATAATACGTTCGACACCTGTAATATTTATAACATTAGCTATACCTATACCTAGTGCTCGTGCTTGATATTCAAGCAATTCGGAAATTACCTGGTCACCTTTACGCCAGGCCTCAAAAATATCAACTGCACGAAAACTAGTAGGGTCAATAACGCTTGCTGCACCTTTAGACAACTTTTCGCCCAGCATTGTTTTAATACCATGATAACTGACAATTGCTTCTAGACATCCATGGCGACCACATTTACATAAAGGACCATCAATGTCAATCACCACATGGCCAACTTCTGCAGCAGTAGAATTAAAACCAGTTACCAGTCTTCCTTCGAAAATGTAGCCTCCCCCAAGACCAGTGCCAGGATAAAAAGTAAACAATGATGAAACACCCTTTCCCGCACCAAATTTATACTCTGCTAAAGTTGCCATATTCACATCATTGCCCAACTTTATATCCACACCGGTTCTTTCCTTAAGCATATCCCGAACTGGTAATTCTTTTTCTTGAAATGCAGTAAGATATTTCGCGAGGCCAAGTTTATTATCTACCGGACTTGGCAGCGCAATACCCACCGATGCGATTTTTTCATCGCCCAGTTGCCCTGCAAGTTCAAAATATACATTGCTTATTTGATCCATGACTGCGGAAATATCTGCCCTATTTGATAAGCGGTGTTTTTTCCGGTGAACCACTTTATGCTCGCTATCTGTAACAATCCCCAGCACTTTTGTCCCACCTAGATCAAGTCCTATTCTATACGACATAGTTACGTATTATTCCCTATCTTTCAATTTATATCCCATCTAATGTGTTTTGTAATAACGTATTTACTTGTTCAGCTAAATCATGAAGATTATCATTATCAACTATAATCATCATTTTCCCATAATACAACATTGCACGGTTATAAAAGTCCAATTGTGTGTTTCGCTGTTAATGTATTCATAGCCTGATTATCCCGCTATTTATTATATAGCACATTCAATGTAAATCATTCCATGCTTTCATACCGCCCACCATATTTACCGCATTAATTCCATGCGAAATTAATATGCGTGTACCAATCTGCGATCTGTTCCCGCTGCGGCAAATAACAATAATTTCCTTTTCCTTATGTTCATTTAATTCGTCAATCCGTTGCTCTAATTCCTGAATCGGGATCAATACTGCACCAGCTATGTGACCCAAAGGTCCGTCAAATTCATCTACAGTTCGTACATCCAATAAAAGAATATTATTTTTTATGTTTATTTTTTTCTGGACATCGGCAACCGTTATGCTGGGGAATTTTTTTTTCGGTATTTGTTCAATTGGTTTTTGATTAGACGGTCCCGCAATAAGCGCTGTAATAATATAAATGACTTGTAGATATCTCATTAATTATTTATTTGGAAACTGATGTAGAATTGAGGCAATACATGCAGTGAGTTTTTTTGCATAGGGTATATGGACAAATTCATTAGGGCCATGAGCATTGGATTCCGGTCCAAGGATGCCCGTAATGACAAACTGTGCTTGCGGAAATTTCTCACCAAGCATGGCCATAAATGGTATGGTGCCACCTTCTCCCATGGATAGGGCTGGTTTATTAAAATATGTAAGAGATGCTTCATCGATAGCGGTATCCAACCAAGGTTCTAATGCCGGTGCGTTCCAACCGGTTGCTGGTTCATCAAATTCAACTGTTACACTGGCATTATTAGGTGGATCATCCGTCAAAGCCTTCCGCATGGCAACTACTGCAATTTCTTTATCAAGGGTAGGTGGGATGCGCATGGATAAGCGTAACGCTGTATATGGTCGCAATACATTCCCTCCATCTTTTACAGCAGGGACACCATCCATACCCACAATAGATAATGCAGGTTTCCATGTTCGCCTCAGGGTGCTTTCAACGGGGTCTTCTGTGGAAGGGTTCATAGATCCATGCCAAGGGAATTTTTCAGTTTCACCATCCATAGCAGCAATTAAATCTACGGCTTCCCTTACCCTGTGGTCCGGAATTTCAACAGTTAGTTCATCCAAAAGTATGTTCCCGGTTTTCTCATCTTCCAACCTTGAAAGAAGCTGACGTAATACCCTGAATGAAGAGGGTACCAATCCACTTGCGGATCCTGAATGAACGCCCTCTGTTAGCACATCAACACGAACGGTACAGCCAATGAGTCCTCGCAATGATGTAGTTGTCCAGAATTGTTCATAATTACCTGCGCCTGAATCCAGACAAACCACTAGATCGGGTGCCCCAATAACTTCGCTGCAATGATCCATGTAAAATGGTAAGTCTGGCGAACCGCTTTCCTCTGAAAATTCAATTAAAATAAGTATCCTTGGGTGTTTTATCCCTTGATCTTTTAATGAACGAACAGCTGCTGTAGCAGCGAACATTGCATAACCATCATCTGCTCCACCGCGACCATATAGTTTATATCCTTCCATAACAGGGGTCCAAGGGCCAAGTCCATCCCGCCAGCCTTCCATTTCCGGCTGTTTATCCAAGTGACCATACATAAGGATATTTCCTTCTGCTTCACCTGGGCAATCGATTAAAATTAATGGCGTTCTATTATCTTTTTGAAAAACATGAACAGTGCTGGGTTTTGGTTTATGTTTTTCAGCCCATTCCTTGGCTAGATCCAATGCTGTAGCCATATGACCACTTTCAATCCAGGCTGGATCAAAACCTGGTGATTTATTAGGTATTCGAATATAATCCACCAGAGTTGGGGTAATATGATCATCCCAAAATTGGTTTATATAATCTTCAATTTTTGTCTTATCCATCAGTTAATAATAAAATTTTAGCCCGGTAATTTCGCTTTTTCTGATCAAAGGATTCAGTAATTATTTTCTGCCTAATCCTGAGACAATTATATTCAACCAACAGATATATATCGAATAATCAATAATGACAAAACACCCATTACTAGATAAAGTACTAGATGGTAGCATCCTAAAAAATATTTGCGAAGAATATGGCACACCACTTTACACCTATTATGGTGAACGGATACGCAATAACCTGAATAGCATTGATGCGGCTTTAAAGAATAATTTTGATAAATATCAGATATACTACGCAGTAAAATCCAACAATAATCCAAACTTACTAACCTTCATGCACCAACATCTCCCAAGTCTAGGGGCTGATTGCTCTAGCCCCGGAGAGTTGCTGGCGGCCGAAAGGGCCAGAATTCCTATGAAAAATTGTGTATATACTGGCAATTATGAATCGGTAGATGATTTGCAATCAGCTGTAGACAGCGGTTGCGAAGTGAATCTTGATGATGAATCATCATTCAAGCGTTTAAAAAATATTTGTATTCCAGAATATATAAGTTTCCGATTAAATCCAGGAGTGGGTAAAGGTCGTTTTACTGAAATAGTGACTGGTGGTCATGATGCAAAATTTGGTATTCCTGTTGAAAAAATCGCTGCTGTATATAAATCAGCCTTAACAGATGGTGTAAAAACATTCGGATTGCAATGCCATGCAGGGTCAGCTATTCTTGATCAGAATCATTTCAGAGACAACACCGGACTTATTCTTAAAGCAGCACGAAATATAGAAGATACTATCGATCATAGATTATTAAAAATTTCCATTGGTAGCGGTTTCGGCATGCCCTATACAGATGATGAAGATCCACTTGATTTTAATAATGTGTTCCGTCTTGTGGCTAAAGTTTTCAAAGAATTTTATGGACAACATCAAGATGATTGGCCAGTCCTTTGCATCGAGCCCGGTCGCGCAATTGTAGGTGATGCGGGGATACTTTTAGCCAGGGTGACTGGTATTAAAAAAAGTTATAAAAATTTTATTGGATTGGATGCAGGTATGGAAACGCTAATGCGACCGGCACTCTATGGTGCATTTCACCGTATCTACAAAGTTGGCGAGCTTAGTAATGAACGAAAGATGACGGTTGATGTTACTGGTCGAATATGCGAGAATACTGATCGATTAGCTGTAGATATTCCCTTTCCATATGTTGACGAAGGAGACGTAATAGCCATTATGGATGCTGGTGCATATGGATATTCCATGGCTCATCAATTCAATACACGACCTCGACCAGCTGAAGTACTTGTTGATAACAATAAACCACGCCTTATCCGATCCAGAGAAACTATAGAAGATATTTTTCTTAAATGTGATACTTAGGTAAAGGGATGCAAATAGTACGACCAATTATACTGGTTTTTTTAACAATGAAATTATTGGTTTTTGGACAGGATCGACCAAGCATACACCAAATTCAGCTTGAATATTATAATAATAACTATTCTACACACCTTGATCAACAACCGAACGAGCCCATTATTTCAAATCAACCCCGTACTACAACGCCAACACGTACAGTGTTTGGTTATCATCCTTATTGGATGGGAACTGCCTGGCAAAACTATAACTACAACCTGATCTCAACCATTGCTTACTTTAGCGCTGAAGCAACATCAACTGGTGGTCTAAGCGATCTTCACGGGTGGCCGGTTACAGGTTTAATTAATACTGCTCATACCAATGGTGTAGATGTAGTACTTTGCGTTACCCTTTTTAACAATAGTGACTTGACAACTCTACTGGGTAATGCAACTTATCGACAAAACCTGATTGATAACCTGTTAACACAAGTACAAGCTGGAAACGCCGATGGTATCAACGTGGACTTTGAATCATTTCCAGCGTCCCAAAAACAGAATATGGTGCAATTCATCACAGATCTTACAAATACCTTCCATACCGAAATCCCAGGTTCACAAGTGACCCTTGCTACTCCTGCCGTGGATTGGAATGATGGCTGGGATTATAATGCATTAGCTACCATTAGTGACGGCTTGTTCATTATGGGGTACGATTACTATTACAGTGGTAGCTCAAGTACTGGGCCAAATTCACCACTAACTGGGAATGGGTATTCAATTTCTTGGACAGTGAATGATTACTTGAATAAGACCAATAACCAGGCTGAAAAATTGATTATTGGTTACCCTTATTTTGGTTTTGAATGGCCAGCTACATCCAGTTCAGCAGGTGCGTCCACCACAGACACTGGTACAGCAAAATTCTATGCAGAAATGGAAGGGAATGCTCTTTCATATGGAAAACTATGGCATGAATCATCGCAAACGCCATGGTACCGCTATCAGAATCCTAACTGGGTGCAGGGTTGGTATGACGACAGTTTATCATTATCTCTGAAATATGACTTTGCCATTAATAATAATCTATTAGGCGTTGGCATTTGGGCCTTGGGATATGATGGTACCAACCCCGAACTCTGGGATTTACTTTCCGCGAAATTTGGTGCCTCTGCACCACCAACTAGACCAACCAGGTTAATTATCAAGAATGTTGGGAATGGCAGTATAATGATAGATTTTCAGGGGGCCCAAACTGCTGATAATTACATCGTATTACGAAGTTATATTGGTAGCAACACTCTTGATACATTAGGTAATTATACCCAGCGACCAATTATTATAAATAATCTTAACACAAGTGAAACATATTTTCTTTCTGTTTCTGCTAAGAATGGCTTCGGTTCCAGCCCACAGACAGAATTGATGGGGGTAATACCATCTACAGGAAATATAAAGTGTTTGATTATAAATGGCTTTGACCGAGTAAATGGTACTAATAATACATTTGACTATATAAAACAACACGGCAGTGCTTTCCATACGCAAGGCTATCCCTTCGATAACGCAACCAACGAAGCAGTTATAGAAGGCGCCATTAATCTCAATAACTATGAAGTTGTAGACTGGATCCTAGGTGAAGAAGGTACAGCTACCAGCTCGTTCATAGGATCAGAGCAAGACTTGGTAGAATCATATTTAGAGAATGGGGGCTTTCTATTTGTGTCAGGCTCAGAGATTGGGTATGACCTTTCTAGTCAAGGAAACACCTCAGACAATCAATTCTTTCAGAATTACCTGAAAGCAAACTACATATCTGATGCGGCCGGCGGACAACAAGGAACCTACAGTGGCTACGGTGTAGCTAATTCATTGTTTGATGGAATATCAAACATAACCTATGATAATGGAACACACGGCACTTATGATGTGGACTGGCCTGATGGCATTAAACCAGCGAATGGTTCTGAAGTATGTGTAAAATTTGATGACGTAGATTATGATACCCGCGGCGGTATGGGTGTTAGCTATACCGGCACATTTGGTAACAGTAGTGAAAATGGCGGTGTTGTTTTTCTATCTGTTGGTTTTGAAACGATTTATCCCCAATCCAAACGGGACCAATTGCTAGATAGAGTTCTCAATTTCTACGAAACTGAACTCCCTATCGTAAATAAACCACAAGTTGCCTTACCGGAAGCAGTGTCAATTCATGCCATGTATCCAAACCCAACGAATTCATCCATTACATTAGAATTCTTGTCTGATGTCAATAAACAAGCGGTGCGGATTGCAATCATCGATATTTTGGGTCGAGAAGTAAAGACCGTGGATATTCCCTTAATCGGCGAATACAAAAACACATGGGTGTGGGACGGGCTGGATGATTTCAAGAGAGAATTACCAACAGGTATATACATCCTAACTTTAACCAGTGGTCAAACCATAGAATCTAGAAAAGTCACTTTATTAAAATGATGCGTTTATTTAAATGGAAATTATTTTTTCTTTTGACTATCACCTTTATATCTGCCCAGACTAGGCAATCCACTCATCAGATTCAGTCTGAATATTATAAAACCATCATGACCCAACCAGTTGACAGAGTGACGGTACTGACTGGTTTAGATGTATTACTGGAAAAAAAGATTGATTTGATCACTGGTAAATCTATAGCCCTGGTCACCAATCAGACTGGAATAGACCGCTATGGTATACCAAATTATAAACGACTGCTTGCGTTGGATGATGTTCATTTGAAAGTGGTCTTTTCCCCTGAACATGGTCTATTTGGGGAAGCTGATGAAGAAATAACATACAATAAAAAAGTAGCCGACATCCCTAGAGTAATTAGTCTATATGGTAGCGTACGCAAACCAACGTCGGAAATGTTGCAGGGTGTAGACTTGATCATCTATGATATCCAGGATATCGGTGCTCGTTTTTATACCTATATTTCAACTTTAGGCCTGGTCATGGAAGCTGCAGGTGCATTACAATTACCAGTGTTGGTATTGGATCGTCCCAATCCAATCCGTAGCGATATAGTAGAAGGTCCATTATTGGATTTGAATTATCAGTCCTTCGTTGGCAAATACCCAATCCCCATCCGCTATGGATGGACCATAGGGGAACTGGCTAAAAAAATTGTTGAAGAACAATGGATTGTTCCTAGTCCACCTTTAAATATCGTTTCTATGGAAGGATGGAATGCTTCCCTATGGTATGATGAAACAACTTTACCCTGGGTCAAACCTTCCCCCAATATTCCTGATTTAGGTACTGCATTAATTTACCCGGGAATGTGCTTGTTAGAAGGAACGAATGTTAGTGAAGGCCGAGGGACAGAACATCCCTTTAAATGGTTTGGTGCTCCCTGGATTGATGGGAAAATTCTTTCCGGAGAACTGAACAAACTACATCTTCCTGGTGTCGTTTTTGTGCCAAAATCATTCACTCCTGTGTCCATTCCAGGAGTAGCAGATAAACCAAAATATGAAAATCAACTCTGTGATGGCATTGAGATCAGAGTTATTACTAGGAATGAGTACCAAAGTCTAAACGTAGGTGTGAGTATATTAAAAAAGCTACAAGAATTGTATCCAGAAAATATAATATTCAAGGAAAATCGATTGAATAGGTTATGGGGAAGCGACACGCTGTTAAATGAACTACAGAAAAAACGAAAACAAATCAATTTCTATGCTACTGGCGGCCTTACTATTCTTCTTTTACTGACTTTGTTAATCAAATGAATTATAAACCCATAACTAATCGATTAACAAAATCATGTTCTATCATATTGGTAATAAACACATTTTTTTATCCTTGCAGTTTTACAATCGGGCAAACATCTGCGAACACGCTAGTTAAAGTAAAGGAAATTATACCTGACATTGAAATTGAACTCAAATACGCAACTATTGATAACTTTACCAAACAAATATTGTACCCAAGCAATATTTGTTTTCTAGCTTTTGGTGCCGTTGAAAATCTTAAACTTGTACAGGACTCGTTACGCAATATCAATAGCTATAACGGGGTAAAATATTCGCATGGATTAGGATTGAAAATCTGGGATGGCTTTCGACCGCGATCTGTTCAATACCGTATGTGGGAAATTGTGCCTGATCCAAGGTATGTGG
>UINC01000009.1_pt1 | contig 17208 bp, 8 predicted proteins | sample 5385821 | NCBI WGS metagenome assembly UINC01 (sample SAMEA4666929, study PRJEB26691) | marine metagenome | isolation source: Pacific Ocean | place: Pacific Ocean | collected 2011-10-13 | reverse complement strand
GAACAACTCCGGGCAGACTAGCGGCGGTGTTGTTGGAGAAGACGCCAATGTGACAGGCGTCTGGGAGAAGTACAACGGCTACGGGGTCGTCATCAGCGTGGTGGACGACGGGCTGCAATGGAACCACTCCGACATCCAACCGCATTACTCTTCAGCCCACTCCTATGACTGGTGCGACGATGACGGCGATCCCTCGCCTTCTGGGTTTAATGGCCACGGCACCTCTGTCGCGGGCGTCGCTGGCGCCGTGGGCAACAACTCCATCTACGTTTCTGGGGCGGCCTTCGGGGCTACCATAGCCGGATCCACGCTGATTGCCTGCGGCCTCGACGACAGTATGGAGTCCGACGCACTGGGCTACCACAACGATGACGTAGACATCTACACTAACTCATGGGGCCCCTGGGACGATGGGGTGACGCTCGAGGGTCCCGGTCCGCTTACCGTGGCGACCATAGAGAACTCTGCCTACAACGGCAGGTCCGGACTCGGCAACATATACACATGGGCAGCCGGGAATGGACTAACCGCAAATGACAATTCCAACTATGACGGATATGCAAACAACCGGTTTGCAATCGCTGTGACAGCGATAACCCACATGGGGCAGCAGTCATGGTATGCCGAACCAGGGGCCAACATCCTTGTTGCGTCACACTCGGATGGCGATGGGGAGGGAATCACCACCACTGACATGAGCGGGGGGACGACCGACAACTTCGGAGGCACCTCTAGCGCCACCCCCCTAGTAGCCGGGATCATCGCCCTAATGCTAGAGGCGAACGAGAATCTCACTTGGAGGGACGTGCAACACATCCTCGTCAAGAGCGCTCGGGAGATGGATGTCGGTGACGCCTCTTGGGAAATGAACGGGGCGGGGCACATGGTATCTCATAAGTACGGATTCGGAGCGGCGGATGCGGGTGCTGCAGTCTCATTGGCTGAGAACTGGACCAGCAGTGGCCAAGAGTCGAATGCCAGTTTTGGCCCCTACTCACCGAGTACCGATATTCCGGATGGATCGAACGATTGGACTGAGTTCAACATCGATGTTCCAGTGGACTTGCAACTGGAGTCGGTCGACGTCCTAGTGGATATCAGTCATCCCAGTCGCGGTGACCTCGACATCGTCCTTCGGTCACCGTCGGGCAAAGAGTCGTGGCTTGCCGAGGAACACTCTGACTCTTCGAATGATTACTCGAACTGGATGTTCAACACGGTGCACCACTGGGACGAGTCTTCGACTGGGAATTGGACTCTCAAGATCAGGGACTCGGTGGCCTCTGACAGCGGTACCCTGAATGCCTGGGAGTTGATTTTTCACGGCGTTGGGAATGTCTCCGACTTCGACGGTGACGGATGGCCGGACTACAACGACGAGGACGATGACAACGACGGCTGGTCCGACCTCGACGAGGGATTGTGTGGCACGGACCCGTTCGACGCGGGTTCCCTCCCGTCGGACAACGACCTGGATGGCATTTGCGACGAGGTGGATCCCGACGACGATGACGATGGGTCAGAAGATGTGGAGGAAATCGCTTGTGAAACGGACCCTATGAATGCGAGTTCCTCACCAAATGACGCTGATTCGGACGGAACGTGCGACTTCGTAGACGATGACGATGACAACGATGGGCTGTCAGACTACAATGAAACCGAGGTCTATGGTACAGACCCGTTCGACAACGACACCGATGATGACGGACTGAGCGACTATGACGAGATCATCACTTATGGGACCAAAGCCGATCAAGCAGACACGGACCAAGACGGACTGGGCGACTACGATGAGGTGATCACTTACGGAACTGACCCGTTGAGCTCCGATTCAGACGAGGATGGCCTGAGTGACCCCGATGAGTTGCAGATCTGGTTCTCAGACCCGCTCACCTACGACCCCGATAACGACTCGGACTCATACTATCACTTCCAGGATTGCGATGACGACGACCCTGACGTTTTCCCAGGGGGACTCGAGCTTCTCAATGGCATCGATGATGACTGCGATGACCTTGTCGACGAGGGCTTCAACGACACAGATGCGGATGGGGACGGTCTATTCGACTGGTTCGAGTACCACGTCCACGGGACTAACATCACCAATGCCGACACCGACGGCGACGGCCTGAACGACTCGTTTGAGATAGAAACACTAGGCACCGACCCGCTTTTGACAGACGCTGATGCTGACCAAGACGGCTACTACTGGTTCGAGGACTGCGACGATGAGAGCTCAAACCGCACGCCCAATCTTGCTGAGTCCTTGGATGGCATCGATAACGACTGTGACGATCATGTCGACGAGGATTTCTGGTCGGTTGACACCGACCTCGATGGGCTCACCGACTACGAGGAGTTCCACAACTACTCCACAGACCCCTATGACGGGGACTCGGACGACGACGGCCTTCCAGACGGGACCGAGGTGAACGATTTCGACTCGGACCCGCTTGAATCGGACCTCGATCTCGATGCAGACGGATGGTATGTGTTCCAGGATTGTGACGACGACGACTTCGAGCGAGCGCCAGACAAGCCTGAGTCTCTTGATGGGAAGGACAACGACTGCGATGACGAGATTGACGAGGACTTCAGGGACCTCGACTCGGACGGCGACCTGATCTCCGACTATGACGAGTATCACAATCACTCCACTAACCCCGGATTAATGGACACGGACCAAGATGGGCTCGACGACGGGACCGAGTTGCTCGTGAAGATGTCGAACCCACTTTCGTTTGACTATGACAAGGACCAGGACGGCTTCCACGAGTTCGAAGATTGCGACGATCAGAAGGGGAGCACCTATCCTGGAGCGAATGAGCTTTGGAACGGCGTGGATGATGATTGCGACGAACTCGTCGACGAGGGCCTTGACAGGTTGTCAATTCTGAGAACTGACCCTCCCTATACCGAAGAAGCGGTTTGGGACTCTGCGAACGAGTCGCTTGAAATCACAATCTCTGGGATCTCTGGGGATGTGGACAAGACGATTACATGGATGTTCGATGAGTTGAACATGGGGGAGCATGGAATCTCCCGTGCGGGGTACTCCCTTGCTTCTAACGTCAGTTCGGACGGAATGCGACTGTTCCTACCTCCGATCGATTGCAATCAGCCCATCACTGACCTGGAGGTGCAACTCTGCTCCGAAGGAAACGCAGTACAGACTATCACGGCTAGGATAGCCGACTCCGGAGAGGACACGGAGATAGTGTGGGAGATCACCGTAAAGGTGTGGTTCAAGCCAACGTCATCCTCTGGTAGCTTGGTTGCCTCCCTGTACCAAACTGCGGGAATACTGGGGTTGGTTATCTTCGTAGTCGGGATCACAGCAGCAGGCGTAATCGCCGGAATGAGAGTTGCTCACAACCGAAAGCTGCAGGATGCCCTCGAGGCCTATGGCGTCTCTCCTGAGCGACTTGCCGTAAGACCTGAGAGCAGGGGTCTGAACCTCCCATCTGCCCCCGACATACCAGGAATCTCGAGCGATGAGGGAATTGACGAGCGCTAGCTCACTAACTGTCGTCCTCTTCCTCTTCTGCAGATTCCGAAGGACCCCATTCTGCATCGGGCGAACCCCCGGACCACTCTCCGAAGACCGCGATGTCCTCGATGTCCTCGTCCTCCCTCCAAGGCGGATCCCCGTCAGAACCGCTGATAATCAGGCAGCCCTCCTCGTCTAGCCTCCTCCTGAGCGTCGTAACGCCCCTCCTCACCGGCAGCAAGTGACCAATCGGGGAGCCCGAGTTGACGAATGGGTGCGTCGCGGTGCTAATCAGGAGGCCACGGATTGGGGCTGTCATGTCATGGCTCTCTCCCGGTATCTCAGGATCGGTCACGGTAGCGACGATCTCCCCCTCCTCGACGAAACTCCCTGCCGGAGCGAGGACGTCGAGCAAGCCGCCTTGGTCGGAACGGATCCAGACCGAGCCCGAGGCTAGTATTCGGAACCTAGGCTTGCTGGGATATCCAGGAAGCATCCGCAAGCTTCTCAGGAGGTTGATAGTCCCATACATCGATATCTGCACTGATTCCGGGTCGGCTTCGTCGGAGCCTCCTCCCTCGAAGGTGATGCAAGCGACGTCATTGTCGTTGGTCACGCGTCGGAGCGATCCCCTCGGGCCCTTGCTATCGAGGATAGTCTCGATGCCAAATGCCCTTGCAGTGCGATTGCTTGCTGGGTGAGCGAGGTTCGCCCGAATTTGAGGAAGGTTGGTCCTTCCCTTGGCGGCAGTGTGGAAATCGACGATGTAGTCGCTGCCTGAAATGACCTTAGTCCACAATCCATGGGCGACCCTCGATGTGGTGTTGCTGTCCGGATTGCCGGGGAATGACCGATTTAGATCCCTGCCATCTGGGAAGTATCTGATCCTCCTGCGATATCCCGGAAGATTGGTTATCGGGACGATCCTGAGGGTGCCCGCGAGGACACTGGGGTCGATGACCCTGTCCTCCCCCATGAAGTTGGGTCCGCAAAGGTAGGTCAGTGCGAGCGGTCCGACGAGCTCGTCTCCGTGAACCGCGCCAAGCAAGGTCACCACTGGCCCTGGTCTGGAGCCGTGTACAACGCTCACGGGAATCGGCCAGGACTCCCCGATCTCTACCTCCAGTAGGTCGTATTCCAGATGTCTGATCGTGCCGGGCTTGATTCTCTTCCTGAGGAAGTTGTGATTCTTCGTCCCCCCGTTCCTAGACCACTTCTTGGGCGTCTCCTCGACCTCCCCGAGCGCCTTCTCAATCTCCATCCTTCTCTTCATCGGAATCTGGTTGGCAATCTTGATGGGGGCGTAGCGCCTTCGCTTCGTCCTCGGAGCCGGCTTCGCAGGGACTGGTTTAGTATTCGCTTCGCCGTCGGTCGATTCGTCCACGTTCACTGTGCCCGGGATGGATTAGCGAATTAATATGATGCGTAAGACTGGCAATGGGAATCATTCAATTCCCATGGGCCCCCAAGTGGCATCATGGGTTCTGGGACGGGGCAATCGGTCCAAGAGAGGCATGCCCCAAGCAGCATCTGCTTCGGCTGCGGCCCGGCAAATCATAAGGGTCTCAGAATCAGGTCTTTCCGAACCGAAGGGGGGCTCGAGATGGAGTTTGACCCCGGGGACGAGCATCAAGCGTTTCCAGGGATGATCAACGGCGGAATTATCGGGACCCTGCTTGACTGTCATGGAAACTGGACTGCGTCTATGGCGCTGATGGATCAGTCTGGCGCATCAGAGCCCCCGTGCACGGTTACCGCATCCTACAGCATCAAGCTCAGGCGACCGACCCCCCATGGAGTGAAGTTGCAAGTGAAGGGCAAGGTGGTCAGTATCGATGGTGCCAGGGCTAGCATCAGGATGGAGTTGGCCGCCGATGGGGAGGTCTGTGCGACAGGAGAGGGTCTGTTCGTCGCAGTCAAGGAGGGCCATCCGGCCTATCACAGATGGAACTGACCATCGACTCGGCATCCTTTAGAACGGCCGAATCCAAGTCCCCCTATGGATGATGGGGGAGTCGGTGAGATGCCTAGTCTGAGTGACTTCGACATCGATCCCAGATTGAAAGCGATGCTCGAGGAGTCTTGGGGCATAGAGCGCCTGTTCCCGCCCCAAGCAGAGGCCTTGCCGCACGCGCTCAGCGGCAAGAGCCTGATGCTGGCCATACCTACGGCGAGCGGCAAGTCCCTAGTGGCCCACATTACACTCGCACACAGGTTGGCCAATGACTTGGAGGGCTCGAGGGGAGTTTACATCGTTCCACTCAAGGCACTGGCGTCTGAGAAATACGAGGAACTGAGGGAGATTTCCTCGAGCGTCGGGCTCACAGTAGGACTTGCGATAGGTGATCGGAGCGGCGAGATGGGCGCTATCGAAGACGCCGACATTCTCGTCTGCACCAGTGAGAAATTCGACTCTATGCTAAGGAGGAGGCCGTCGATTTTGGATGACATCGGCATTGTAGTCGCAGACGAGTTCCACCTGTTGCAAGACCCCAGCAGAGGTCCCACGTTGGAGATTCTCCTCTCGAGGATACGCCACAGGAGAAGCGATGCTCAATTGTTGGCTCTTTCAGCCACCATCGGCAACGCCGGAGAAATGGCAGAATGGTTAGATGCCGAATTGATTCGCTCTGACTGGAGGCCTGTAACGCTCTATTCGGGCACGCTGACGGGACTGGACCTCAGATACCATTCCGTCGAAAGCCCATTAGACGACAAGGGGGGCGGGTTGCCCGAACCCAAACACCTCGAGGGCGGTACTCAGAAGAATCTCCACGCTGTACTCGACGACACCGTAGAATCCAAGAGGCAGCTCTTGGTATTCGTCTCATCGAGGTCTGCGGCCCAGAAGGAAGCAAGGGAGCTTGCCAAGCATCTCAGACGACGAAGCGCCGAAGGTGGCGCGAACATCACTGCGGAGGCCGTTGAGGATTGGGATCGGATGGCTGACAGCCTTTCCCGTGAGGAAGGGGGTTCTGCCATGGTGAAGGGGCTCTCTAACGCTGTCCGCGGAGGGGTCGCCTTCCATCACGCAGGGCTGACGGCCTCGCAAAGGAAGCTGGTCGAGAACGGCTTCAGAAACAGGCAGCTGTTGTGCGTTGTCGCCACACCAACTCTCTCTCAGGGGGTCAATCTCCCCGCCAGCAGGGTAGTGGTCCGAGACACACGGAGATGGAGCACGATTGCTGCTAGGAGCATGCCACTGCCAATAATGGAGGTGAGGCAGATGATGGGGAGAGCAGGCAGACCAGGATACGACGACTACGGGGAGGCCTTCCTAGTCTCAAAGAGCATGGGGGAGGAGGGCGCTTTGGTCGAGAGGTACCTCAGAGGCGAGCCAGAGGAAGTCACCTCGAAGCTGGCGAACCCCAGCGCACTCCACGCCGAGGAGGACGGCGCCCTGCTGACCCACATGCTCTCTCTAATCGCAACAGCGGGCATTGATGACAGGGATTCCATCACCCGTTTCTTCAGGAAAACCTTCCTCGCCACGCAGATGGAGCCAGAGACTCTGGAGGCTAGAGTGGATGACGTGCTGTGCTGGCTAGCGAACAATGGCATGATTGACAGGACCGGGGAATCGGAGGAAGTGAGGAAGAGGATTCTGGAGAGCGATGTTGAGTCGCCCATGGACGAGGACTGGGAAGACGAGATGCCATCCTGGGCCGACTCCGCTTCGGGGATACCGGGTCTGGACGTCTTCCCGAAGGAAGAGTCTCGTCGTCGTCGCCTCACACCTAGGAAAGGACCTGCGATTTTCGGGTTCCGTAAGGCTAGTCTGTACGAGACTGCGGAATCAGGCCTCCCTGAGCCTGCGACCATGACCTACGCTTCGACCGGGCTGGGGTCGAGGATCGCAAGACTCTACCTGAACCCAATCTCAGGGAGAATCATCTACGACGGGCTCAGGCGGGCAATGGGCATCCTCTCCGGGGAGGATGAAATTGGCCAAGTCTCACCAATGAGCCTCCTTCACCTCGCTGCTTGCACCCCTGACTTTCTACCGCTCTGGCCTAGGAAGAACGATTACGACCCAATTCAGGCTGCATTGCACGGACATGAGAGGGAGTTGCTTGCCGAGGCGGTCGACCTCGAGGAAGAGCGGAGGATGAAGGGGGTCTTGGTTATCCAATCTTGGATCGAGGAGAAGAGCATGGATGCCATTGAAGAGGAATGGGGAGTCCAACCAGGTGACCTACGCAGCCGTGTCGAACTGTTGGAGTGGCTGCTCTTCGCCACACGTAGAATATTGGCAGAGGACGAAGGGCTCGCCAAGATCGACCGGAATGCCCACAAGATTCTGTTCGAGTCAATAGATGAAACCCATCGCAGAGTGAGATTCGGCTGCAAGGCCGACATCCTTGGACTGGTCGCCATCAGAGGCGTCGGAAGGGTCAGGGCTAGGGAGCTGACCGACACGCTCGGGGTGTCTAGCGCATCTGACGTTTCCATGCTGACCGAGAGGGATCGAGGGCGGTTGGCCGACCTTCGTGGATGGAGCCCCCAACTCGTTGAGAACCTCGTCAGCTCCGCGAGCAAATCGTCCAAGCGACGTCGCTAATCACATTCTTCCGTCAGACTCCATCGCCCGGCATGGACACCGGCCACCCCGTGCCATGGTTTCCGGCTTGGGGAGTGAGCTTTCCCGGTCCAGTGGAAGATGTCCAATCAGTCGTTTCGGTATTCAACGAATGGCGACCGAGCAATAGGTGGTTACTGGTAGCCTTCGAGGTCGTGGCCAGCGAGGTTCACCTATGGACGACGTGGTATGCTCTGAAGAGGGGCGAGGAATCTGGATCCATGGTCGCAAATTCGCCCGATGCTGAGTTCCTCCGACTGATTTCAGGGACCCATCAGATATCCAAGGCGTTTGAGAGGGCAGGCCTCAGGGAGCGTGACGTGGCGGCATGGATCGTATCACTTCCGGAAGCAGCCCCGGGAGAGGAGTTCGGCGACTATGAGATCCCGAGAACGAGTTATATCGACATGAGCCTGGAAGCCGACCGGCTGATCGAGCACCTCGGGGGATCACTGATGCCCAAGAGACCGGTGCCCAGTGAGCAGGGGCTTCTCAGACTCGAAGCTAAGACTGATGAGAGCGGACTCCCACTGTGGAGGATAGAAGAGTGCTACATGTCGCACATGGCCCTATCCGACATGCGATGAGTTTGAGTTGCAGGGGTCAAATTGATAGTCGGGTACTCGGAGCAATCACTGGGTCCAATGGCGAAGTTCCACGGCTTCGGGTCATGCGTACAGTGCAGCGTTGCATGTACGCCAGGCAACTTCCTAGACCATGAGCACAAGAGATTCTGCACTGCCTGCTGGGTCGAGCGTAACAATCCGGGGCATCCCGACCTTGATCAGATCCGCCAGAAGGTGACCTCAGCTGTTGAGGAATGGAAGTGCGCGAAGTGGAGCAGGGAGGAGGGGCCACTCCCCCTAGGGCCGCAGCCTCATCGAAAATGAGGTCTTCAGATGGCAGTGCAATTCGTTCCCGACGATCTAGATGCCACCCATTGGGAGAACATCGAGCCGCTTGCCAATGACTTGTTAGAAAGGGAATTGAACTGCTCAAGCTGCCTTGAGGGACTAATCAGAGACGCGTCCCATCTCGCAGAGCACATCTCTGAGGCAGGCGCACTACTCTACATCGGAATGACTTGCGACACCGAGAGCGAGGAGAAGAGAGCGTCCTTCCTCGACTTTGTCAGCAATGTCAGACCGAAACTCTCAGAATTCTCCGACGCCCTCAACAGGAGGATAGTGGGGCACCCATCTCTCAACGATCTGCCCGGCAGGTACGACCTGATGATCAGAGCCATGAATACGGATGTCGAGGTCTTCCGCAAGGAGAACATCCCCCTTGGGGTGGAGCAGACCAAGCTCGTCACCGAGGCTCAGGCGATCAACGGTGCGATGACCGTCGACTTCGACGGCGAGGAGCGCACTCTCCCACAGATGAGTGGCTACCTCGAGTCAAATGACAGGTCAGAAAGGGAAGCGGCTTGGACTGCAGTGGTCGAGAGGAGGATGCTTGACAGTGAGAGACTGTCAGAGATCTTCGATGAGCTAGTGGGCATCAGGCACCAGATTGCTCTCAATGCAGACTTCGACAGCTACACCCACTACATGTTCCGGGCTATGCACCGGTTCGACTACACGATCGAGGACTGTCTCGAGTTCCATGAGTCGATTGAGACTGTGTGCATGCCGCTTCTCCGAAGCATCAACGATGAGAGGCGAGCCTCTCTGAAAATCGAGAGGCTGGCCCCTTGGGATGTCAATGAGAAGACCGGGGTCGGTCCCGATATTCACGGCCGTCCCCCGCTACGGCCCTTCCAAACGGCCGACGAGATGGTGAAGAAACTCTCCGTCATGTTCCATGGCATGTCAGTGGACCTAGGGGGCAAGTTCGACAAGTTGGTCGAGATGGACACCCTGGACCTTGATACCAGGAAGGGCAAGGCCCCGGGAGGGTACCAGTACTACCTCGAGAAGAGCCGGGTCCCGTTCATCTTCATGAACGCGGCTGGCCTACAGGGTGACCTCGAGACGATGATTCATGAGGCTGGGCACGCATTCCACTCTCTCTATTGCGGACACTTGGAACTCATCGACGAGAGGGGCTACCCAATCGAGTTCGCTGAGGTAGCATCCATGTCCATGGAATTGCTGACTCAGCCAGGATGGGACATGTTCTATCCTGGCGGAGAGGCAGACAGAGCTCGTAGAGCGCATCTCGAGGGAGTCGTGTTCCTCCTGCCTTGGATAGCCACTATTGACTCATTCCAGCACTGGGCCTACGCCAATCCCGGGCATTCGAGACAGGAGCGATCGGAGGCTTGGCTCTCAATCCGCGATAGGTTCGGATCTGACATGGACTGGGGAGGACTCTCGTCTTTCATGGAAATCTCGTGGCAGCAGCAGGGCCACCTCTACGGGGCCCCCCTATACTACATCGAATATGGCATAGCCCAATTGGGCGCCCTGCAGCTCTGGCAGACTCATAGAAGGGATTCCCAAGAAGCGTTGGATGACTATGCCGAAGCAATGACCCTAGGTAACACCAGATCCCTGCCAGACCTCTTCTCAGCAGCAGGCCTGAACCTCGGATTCGACGTGAATCACGTAGGCTCTCTGATAGGTGAGTTGAACGAGGCACTGTCCGGGATTGACGGTTGAACGGCAGTATTTTGCCGCAAGCATCCTAGCGTCGCCGAGGTGAGGAGGTGGAGAGCTTCGCTCAAGTCGGCTATTTGGGAAGGCTGAGGCTGTTCAGCCGCAATGCGAGGCTGTACCTGCTCCACGTCATCGGTATGGACCTCATCCACGGCGCGTGGGAGGTCCTGTTCAACCTCTACCTGCTAGCAGTGGGATTCGATGTCAGGTTCGTCGGAATCAGGATTGCGGTGCTCGGGATCGCCGGAGCTCTGGCTTCGATTCCCGCGGGCCGTCTCGCAGACCGCATTGACCGCAAATGGGGATTCATCATCGGCGATGGCGGCGGAGCGGCCTGCGCCTTGGTCCTCATCATGTCAGAGACGGCGGAGATGATTCTGGCCTTCTCAGCCGTCTCGGCCTGCTTCAGCGCCCTCCACCACGTGACCGAGTCGCCGTTCATGGCTGAGAACTCGGAGCCCGAGGAGAGGATACACCTGTTCAGTGTGGAGCAGGGGCTGGCAACTCTGGCCGCGATGGCCGGGGCCCTAATCGCGGGGTTCCTTCCAGGGCACCTGATGAGCACAGAGGGCATGACGCTGGTGGATGCATACAGGTGGGCCGTCCATATCGGAATCGCCTGGTGGTTCCTCTCGCTTATTCCTGCTGTCATGCTCAGGAGGCACGTCTCAGAGGAGGTGGCCAGAGCCAGAGCCGAGGTCGCGCAGGAGGAGCGTGGAGGTTGGATGTCTGCGATACGGACCCCGAAGACGGTGTACCGTTTTGTCGTGATTGGCACCCTGCTCTCCCTCGGAGGGGGCTTCGTGCTTCGTCTGGCAAACGTATTCTTCCATTACGACCTGCATGCGCACGAGCACGAGATAGGTATGGTGTTCGCGGCGGGCTCGTTCTTCCTAGCCATCGGTGCCTTCGCCGTGCCTCTGGTCGTAGAGAGACTGGGGGAGGTGGCCACAATCGTATGGACGAGGTTCGCGGCAGTCCCGTTCATCCTTCTGATTGGGTACGCGCCTGAGCTCGCCTCGCCAGAGACAGTGGTCTCGCTGGCTGGTCTGGCTTGGGTCCTGAGAACCACTCTGTTCAATATGTCGGGCCCGGCATTCGAGGCCTTCAGCATGGGTCAGTTGCACCCCACGGAGAGGGCGACCTACATCGGCATCTCGCACCTGTTCGGAAGCGCGATGGCTGCTGTCGGCGGCTATCTGGGGGCCGTCCTGATGAGCAATGGGGACTTTCGCACGCCATTTGTCGTGATGGCCGTGCTTTATGCTGTCTCGACTGCTTTGTTCATGCGCTGGTTCGAGGGCGCCCCCGGCCTTTCGGACCCGAGCAGCCTACAGGAGTCAGTCCTGTAGGCCCTCGGCTGTCACGGTGAAGACCGCTTCCCCCTCTGGCAGGTTAGGGCTGTCGATGAGGCGGGCTATCCTCCGGCCCCCCTTCGACTTCCTGAGGTACAAGCGGAATGTGCTGGCGTGTGCAACGATGTGGCCGCCTATCGCCCTAGTCGGGTCCCCCCACATGGCATCGGGCTTCGACATTACCTGATTGGTAACCAGAATCAAAGCGTTCTGGACGTCTGCAAGCTGCTTGAGCTCCTTCATGTGGCGGTTGAGCTTCTGCTGCCTCGGAGCGAGCATGCCGCGACCGATGTACTCGGCGCGGAAGTGGCTAGTCAGCGAGTCGACGATGATCAGCTTGACGTCTAGGTTCTTCGACATCCGCTTGATCTCGTCGACGAGCAGTATCTGGTGCGCTGAGTTGTATGCGCGTGCGACGTGGATCCTGTCTAGAGCGTCCTGCGGTTCTATCCCGACCGCTTCGGCCATCTGCGATATCCGCTCGGGTCTGAAGGTGTCCTCGGTGTCAATGTAGAACACCTCGCCATCGAAGCCCCCCTGGTCAAAGGGCAGAATCGTGTTGACAGCGAGCTGGTGGCCGATCTGTGTCTTGCCGCTTCCGAACTCACCGAATACCTCGACGATGGCCTGGGTCTCGAAGCCACCGCCCAGCAGCTCGTCTAATGAGGAGGCTCCGGAAGTCAGTTTCTGCACCCTGCGGCGACGTTCCAACAGTGCGACACCACTGACGAAGCCGCCTATGTTCGCCAGCTTCTTCGCTCCTTGGATGATCTTCGCAGACACAGCCTCTCCCAACTCTGCCTGCTCCGCCAGCTCTGGTGGGCTCATCACGGCAATGGCCAGCAGATCCTCGAAGCCGGCCTCGCGTAGCTTCTCAGCGGTTGCTGGACCAACTCCGGGCAGATCCTCGATGGTCGGCTCCGGCTCGTCCACGTCTATCACAATCTCTTCCTCATCGATATTCTCACTCGCTGTTTCCTCTGTCATCCATCTCACCCCAACTGGCTACCGTTCGATTTCGGTGGTATATGAACAAGAGAAGGACCCCCGGGAATGGTTTGAAAGTATAATGGCGTGAAATAGAGGTGCAGTACCTTGATTTTTCACTTTCATTTCAAATTCTTGGTAGCGGATGGTGGATTTGAACCACCGGTCTCCGGGTTATGAGCCCGACGAGATAACCTGACTACTCCAACCCGCTACGAGGCCGCTGAAGGCAGGTCTATTTTACACATACGGAAACGCACTCAAGTACTGACGTAGGTATGCGAACAGTCTTCAGATGTCCCATGCCCGGCTGTCGATGGAGAGGGCATGGGGCAGTCACTGCTGATTCGCGACGCCGAGATGGTGTTCGACGGTAAGGTGGCCCTTGGAGACCTTCGCTCTACCGCAGGCGTGATCGAAGCAATCGCTCCGGGAGGGGGGCTTACACCACGCGAGGGCGAAGTCGTCATCGATGGCGAAGGCCTGCACCTGCTGCCGGGAGCCATCGACCCCCAAGTCCATTTCAGGGAGCCTGGTCAACCCGAGAAGGAGGACATAGGCAGCGGTAGCATGGCCGCTGCGGCTGGTGGCGTCACAGCCTTCCTCGACATGCCCAATAACGTCCCCTCTGCTACCAGCATGGAGGCAATGCAAGCCAAGCTAGGGTCCGCCGCTGCCAATGCGGTCACTCACCACGGCTTCTTCATCGGAGCGACCCCTGACAATCTCGGGGAGCTGCAAGCGGCTGTCGGGACCCCTGACGAGCCGGAACCGAAGGAGGGCGTGTGCGGCATCAAGGTCTTCATGGGAAGCAGCACCGGTGATCTGCTGGTTGACGAACAATCGGCATTGGAGGAGATCTTCTCACAAACCGCTGGCGTCATCGCCGTACATGCAGAGGACGAAGGCAGGCTCAAGGAACGTCGGCCCGACTTCGAAGAGCGAACTGACGTTGCTGCGCATGCGGAGTGGCGCGATAGCGAAACTGCACTGATTGCCACTCAGCGAGCCTCGAAGCTCTCTAACGATCACGGTCACCGCCTCCACATTCTCCATCTGACCAGCGCTCTGGAGGCCGACTGGCTGGCTGACAACAAGAGTGGTCTCGTCACCACCGAAGTCTGCCCGCAGCACCTGACCTTCGATCAGGACGACGTGGCAGAGCGCGATACTCGCCTGATCATGAACCCACCCATCCGCTACAGCGAGGATCGTGCCGCACTGTGGAACCGGCTCAGTGACGGGACGATAGACTGCATCGCTACCGACCACGCGCCGCACACCCTCGAGAACAAGGCACTCGGCTTTCCCAAGGCCCACGCCGGCATGCCAGGGGTAGAGACCTCGCTTCCAGTGATGCTGACACACGCCGCCGATGGCAAGTGCTCGATCCCTGACGTCGTGCGATGGATGTGCGAAGGGCCGTCCAGAGTATACGGGATTCAGGGCAAGGGCCGACTGCAGGAGGGCATGGATGCCGACTTGGTACTCGTGGACATGGAATCGAGTCGGACGATCTCGGATGCGGACACTTGGACCCGTGTGGGATGGACGGCGTACGAGGGGATTTCACTCACAGGCTGGCCCGTATGCACCGTCGTTGACGGGACCATCGTGCACAGCCGCACTGCTGGAGGCCCCAATAGTGGAGAGATACTGGTTGAGCCGGGGTCGGTTGGAAGGGCGCTGCGCTTCGCGTGAGAATCAGGCGTCGTCGTCATCGCGTTCGTCTTCGGAGGTGGAGGATTCTGCGACCTCTGCGTCGCCCTCGGCATCCACTGCAACCGGTTCTCCCACATAGCCGTATGACATGGGCTCGTTGCCAGGAAGATCCAGTTCCACCATCAACTGCAGGTCGTCGGTGCGGTGGACGGTTGCGCCAGCCGCCGAGAATGCGTACACGTAGTCCCCCATGAAGATTGAGCGGCGGATGCTAGTCGTTCCTGACCACCACGAAGACAGGCCGTCCTCATTGTAGAAGCCGGAGTGCTCGATCTCCCCGTGAGTCGAGAGCGTGCCGTTCTCAGCGTCCACGTTGATCATCTTGAGCATCGAGACGAACTGGTAGCCGGAGTACGAGTAGACCCTGCCGTCGATTTCGATCTCGTCGTACACGTACCTATGCGTGGACAGGGGCACGGCCAGGAGTGCCTCAGGTGCCCAGTAGGTGAATGCCTTGTGCTCGTAGGTGGCCTCGGAGTATGACCACGACCAGCCGCAGGAGCGGATTTCCTCGCAGTTCTCGTCGGTGTAGGCCGGCGTCAACGGTATGCTGTCGGACAGTGTGGGCGCATTGGGGTCACTGACATCGAACAACGAGATCTGGGTGGTCGACCAGTCCAAGCCGGTGCCATCCTCGCCGCCCGCAATGCCGATAGTGAGCAGGGTGCTCTCGTCAACGGGGTGGATGTAGGTCGAGACGCCGGGGACCTCGAGCTCGCCCATGACGTAGGGATTGGTCGGGTCGGAGAGGTCGAGGACCCAAAGGGGGTCAATGTTCATGAAAGTCACGAGGTAGCCGCGTTCGCCAACGAAGCGAGCGCTCCAAATGGTCTCGCCCTCGGCGATGCCCCCGATGAATCCAACTTGGGAGAGCAAGCCTTCGTCATCGTCCTGCAAGATGGTCACCTGATTGCTGGGGCCGGTCCATATCGGCTCGCCGTTCTCATCCAGTTCGGCCGAAAGCCACCATCTTCCCCATAGGTCGGAGGTAGAGGCCACTCTAATCGAGCCCTCGTACTCACTCATGGAGAACTGGTCTTGCACTGTGCCGTTCACTCGTCCCGATGCGGAGTAGGTGGTGTGGTTGGCATCGCTTATGTCGAAGGAGTGGATATTTGTCGTGTCATCCCAGCCCGAGTTCCGCCAGAACCACCACCAGTCATTAGCGGGTTCAGCGAGAACCAGGGTGTCCTGTGAGGCGTATACGTGAGCCCACGTGGAGGTAATGTGATCGACCTCGAGCGAAACGTCGTCACCGAGCATCTGAATGGTCATGATGGTAGTGAAACCCCGTCCGGCGCTGTCGGCGCTGGCTGAGAACTCAGTGCATTGCTCGTATGTGAGCGGGTGCATCTTGAGCTCACTATCGCTCATCTCGTAGATGTGAGGCACGAAGTCGTCTAGGGTTAGAGCTGCGATGGCCTGCTCGTTGTGCAGGATCGTCGCGTTCATGCTCTCGTTCCACATGTCCATCCTCTTGTCGATGTCGTCCTCAGCCCAGTACTCAGAGGGAAGTTCGACCCAAGTCCGGATCCCATCGAAATACGTCCACAGGTGCGTTACCGAGCGAACCGTACCGTCCACCATTCTAGCGGTGTGGTAATCGCCCTCGATATACAGCTCCCTCTCAATGCTGGGAGCGGTGCGGTCGGTGATGTCAACGACTGTGTACTTCACGAGGTTCTGGACTCGCATGTACGTGTACGAGTAGTCCTCCTCGCCCTTCTCCGAGGTGACCGTGACCTCCTCTGCCATGACATTCCTGAGCTCGCTGTCATCGCGCAGGCTCCAGTAGTAGATCGAGGAGGCGATGACCAATCGGTCGCCGTCAATCATCATCTGGGTGGGATTTCCCTCGATGGTGAGGTTTGATTCGAGTGTCAGGTTGCCGAACTCGGGAACCCCCATTATCAGCAGCAATTGCCCGTTCAACATGTAGATGTGGTAGCCATCTGTCTTGAGGAAGTCCGCCTCATCAACGCCTGCCTCCTGGTTGTTCGTCCCAGAGAACTCTCCCTCGCGCGAACTGGGCGCCTCGCTGCCTGACTGGGATGCCGCAGAATCGTCAGCTGCCATCTCAGCCACCGGAACGCCGCCGTCGAAGGCGATGTCCTCGACCCAGATGCCGGTCCTCCAAGGCTCGGTGACCCAATGCCAGTAGCTTTCCTGGTCTAGGGAGACAAGCATCTCCTCGTAGACAGCCCGCTGCAGGTCCTCTAGGAGAGCCTCGCAGGCATCATAGCTGTGCAGGGCTGGAGAGGAGCGAGTGCGCTCGGGCATTTCCAGTTGCGGATAGTCACCCTCGAGGGCGTCTATCGTCTGGTCGATGTCCTCGATTATTTCTTCGACAGCCCCCAAGCATCCTGCGCTCAGCAGCACGACAAGAATGAGCATCGCGTTAGTGGTCCGGTTGTCCATGGAATTGTGGGCAATCGCGCCCCATATCAAGCGGTTGGTATGATGATTGGACAA
>UINC01000004.1_pt1 | contig 17268 bp, 12 predicted proteins | sample 5385821 | NCBI WGS metagenome assembly UINC01 (sample SAMEA4666929, study PRJEB26691) | marine metagenome | isolation source: Pacific Ocean | place: Pacific Ocean | collected 2011-10-13 | reverse complement strand
TTGATTTTCATCAGTTTCTTGCCAATTTTCATCTGTGTATGTTTTTACGAAATCATTCATATTAATTTCTTTCTTTTTCTCTTTTGATAAAAAAGATCAGAAATGGCTATGCATTAATTGAAACAAAGGGCCAGAAGATTGGAATTAACCAGGTTGCAATGCACCATAATACAATTGCCAGAGGCAATCCCACGCGCACATAATCAGTAAACTTATATCCGCCGGGGCCATAAACCATCAAATTTGTCTGGTAACCGATGGGTGTAATAAATGATGCAGAAGCTGCAAAACATACTGCAAACACGAATGTCCGGGGGTCTAATCCCATCTGCTGAGCAGCAGAAATGGCTATAGGTGTCATAATAATAGCTGTGGCGGCGTTGGATGTCATTTCCGTCAGAATTATTGTAACCAGATACACTAAAGACAGCATAATCGTTGGACGGATGAGTGGATTAAATGTATTTGCAATATCATTTAATACTGTTCCAATCCAAAAAGCAGTTCCGCTTTTTTGAATAACAATTCCCAAAGGAATTAATGCAGCGATCAACACGATTACCTGCCAATTAATACTCTGATAAGCTTCATTCGCTGTGATAACTCTGATGACTAAAAGAAATATGGTCCCGATCAAAGCTCCTTTCAAAATAGGAACAATTCCTAGTGCAGCTAGGATAACTGTGCCCAATATCACTGCGACGCTTACCCACCAATATTTATGTTTTTGCAGTGTTGCTTCAATTTCACCCAGAACAATAAAATCACCAGAATCAGAAAGCTCTTTAATTTTTTCAATTGGTCCATAGATAAGAAGTGTATCAAATGCTTGAAGAACAACATGGGCAATTTTCTTTCTGAGGATCTCTCCTTCTCGCCTGATTGCTAAAATGAAACTACCAAAACGGCGGCGGAAATTGATTTCCATTAAACTTTTACCTACCAAATCTGTCTGATTTGTTATCAGACATTCTACCAGAGTATTATCATCATGGACTAATTCATCCTGGGTCAATTTTTCATCAGTCAGCATTGTGACTTTTTCTACTTCTTTCATGCGTAAAAAGTTTTCAAGAGAACCCCGGACAAATAAGATATCTTCTGGATGAATAAATGTATCCCGAATATTTTTGCTGATCAGTTTACCATCTCTTAATATATCTAAAACCGTGATATCGTAATTCTTATTTACTGCCCTTTCCTTGCAAGTACGCCCAACCAGTGGAGATTCTGCACTCACTTTTAATTCAGTCAAATAACCACCCATGTGATAGCTTTTGGTTAAACTGGACGTTACAGTTCTGGATGGTATTAAAAATGGAACGGCTATTAATAAATATGCCATACCAATAACGAGCATAACTAATCCGAATTTTGCGAACTCAAACATTCCCAAGGGTGGTGATGAAGATATGCTATTGACATAAATTGAATTCACCAGGAGATTTGTGGATGTACCTACTAAAGTAAGTGTACCTCCAATGATGGCGATATAACTCAACGGCATAAGTAATTTAGATGGACTTAAATTATACTTTTGAGCAAGACGAATTGTCAACGGAATAAATATAGCTACGATAGCTGTATTATTAACAAAAGCCGATGCCAGTGCCACCGATATTAAAAAAACAAACAAACCAAGGAATCGGGACCGTTCAGTGAGTTTATTCAGGCGAATTACCATATATTCCAATATTCCTGATTTTTGTAGAGCATGGCTTAATACAAATAACAATGCAATGGTGATCACGGCTGGATTTGCAAATCCGCTTATGGCTTCTTCCGGTGAAATATAGCCTAATACCAATACAACTGCTAATATTGACAATGCTGTTACATCCAGCGGAAACAGCTCCATCACAAATAAGATAAACATTAGGGTAATTACACCCAGAACTATGGCAATTTCAAGAGTCATATGTTGACAATTATCCTTAGCGGTTATTTCCTGGTGATATTTTCAGGGTCACTAATTGGATTTTTTTATCATTATAATATTACTGTTTCATCAACTTTGTCAATTTGATTTGGTTTTAGAAATTTTTTCGCATACTTTTTATAGATTCCTTCCTTCACAAAAATTTTAAATAAATCTTTATCAATATGGCGATCTTTATTCATAAAACCCATAATTCGCATTGCTTCTGAAAGTTTTTTCCCCTCCTTATAAGGTCGGTCAGCAGCGGTTAATGCTTCGTAAATATCAGCGATTGCGATCATTTTAGCCTGTGGAGACATTTGGTTTTCAGTCAAGCCCCGTGGATATCCCGTACCATCTAATTTTTCGTGATGTCCACCAGCGAACTCAGGAATATTTTTTAGATGCTTGGGATATGGTAACTGTTCCAACATATCAATAGTAATGGTAATATGACTGTTAATTATTTCACGTTCTTCGGGAAGCAGAGTCCCCTTGGGTATGTTTAAGTTGCGTACTTCATCTCTTGATAAAAAGGGTTTTTTCTTGCCTTTTTCTTTAAAAGGATATTTTGCAATCTGTATTACCCGTTCCTGCAATTCTTCAAGCATAAATTCACCACCAATATTACATCGCTCAAGGAATGCTTCATCTTCATCTAATTGTTCCAATTGTCTTTTATATTCACCCTTGAGTTTTTCCAAGACGGTTTTATCACTATTTTTCAACTTATATATTTTTTTTAAGAATTCAATTTCTTTGTCACGACGGAGAACCTCAAATTTCATGTTGATAATATCAATTCGGTCAAAAATTTTCTCTAGTTTTGTTCCTTTATCTACAATGTGGGTAGGGGTAGCTACTTTACCGCAATCATGGAGCCAGGCTGCAATATATAATTCATTCCGTTCATCTGGATTCATGTCAAAATTCTTGTATTTCCCGCTTTTAATCTTTCCAACAGCGTCTGCGAGCATCATTGTAATCTCCGGTACACGACTACAATGTCCCCCGGTGTACGCAGATTTTTTATCGATAGCGGTTGCGATTAGCTTAATGAAGGATTCAAAAAGAACCTCCAATTCTCTAATTAAATTTTTGTTTGTGATTACAATAGCAGCTTGGCTGGCAAGACTTTCAATCATTTTTATCGAAGTAGAAAATGAAGCAATTTCACCTGTATTGGGATTTTTAGCATTCAATAACTGAAGAACTCCAATAATATTATCTTCATGGTTTTTCATTGGCACTGTTAAAAATGATTTTGAACAGTATCCATGTCTTTTATCCCACCCTTTTGTACCGGAAAAATCAAATCCTTTCTCTTTATAAGCATCCTTAATATTGACTGTTTTTCCTGTCAATGCAGCATAGGCCGATACATTCTTGTGATTTGGTTGATTTGTTTCTGGATTGTACAACTTAACCGGGTATATGGTATCTGGCATAGGTTCAGCCGATGTTCCTCCAAAATGAATTCCTAAGGAGTCGTTCATCATTATTTCAAATTTTAAGCGATTATCATCCGTTTTCATGTATATTGTTCCTCCGTCTGCTGAGGAAATTCTTTTTGCCTCTAGAAGAATCGTTTCTAATATTTTCCCTCGATCTTTTTCCTTTGAGAGTGCAACTCCAATTTCAGATAGATTTTTTATCTGACCTTCAAGTTCATCAATATATTTTTTGATCCCAGAAGGTGTGGTTTTTAGTAATTCAGTGATTTCTTGTTGAGTAAGAGAAAGAGCAGATTCTTTTTTATTTTTCATTGGTTAACCTAAGTTGGTTTATTATGTTAAAGTAATAAAGTGGAATGAATAAATTTTATGAGAACTTAAGATAAAGAATTAAAAGAGATGAAGGAAAACCATTTCCTCTAATATTAGAATTTTACTGATTAGATATCGAGAAGTTTTCTTGAAATATCTTAATTTCCCATGATGAGAAATTTATCTCGTTCGTATATAAATAGTGTCATAGAAAAAGCAAAATCTTCATCACCGGATGAAGTACTGCTTTTTACCATTGCACAGAAATTGTTAGAGGGAAACTACCCTCCTGCAACGGTTCATTCCTTTCTCAAAGCTGGTCATCTTCCTCTGATAAATAAGACTTTTTATAAGTCAGATAAAAAGGAAATGTGGATTGAATTGTTAATCAGTTTAACGAGGCAATCTAATTTTCATGTAGGTAATTTGATAATGCAGCGGGTAGGAACCTATCCCCAAAAAGCATTGTTTCAAATTGTTGAAGGGAAAGATATTGTAACTATTACATATAAACAAGCTTGGAAATATATTTGGGGAATTGCCAAATCTCTTTCTAAATCAACCGATGGTTTCTCTCGTCCAGTTATTGGTATTTTGACAACAAATTCTTTATATGGAGCCTTATTAGATTTAGCCTGTCTTTCTTTTAATTTTTGTATAGTGCCTATCCCAATCAATCTTTCCAAAACGGATTTAAATTACATACTTGACCATGCAGGGATTACACATCTTTTCATTGGTGGGATCGAACCACACAATCTTTTCAATCAGCTAGGAGGTAATTCTGGAGTTTTATCAGTAACCCAACTTCCCGATATGCACTCACTTGATTTCCCATCCCAAACATGGGAAGAATTTTTGTCAATTGGTAAAAACATTCCTCAAGACATACTTGAAAAGCGATTAAACACAACTGAAAATGATGGGGTATCAACTGTTATGTACACATCGGGGACAACAGCGAATCCGAAGGGCATCATTTTCACTCAAATGAATATAATTTCCAAACGGTTTTCCCGGGCAATTGCATTACCGGATTTATCAAGTAATGATATTTTTCTTTCCTATTTACCCCTCTATCATACGTTTGGTCGGTACCTGGAAATGATTGGGACAATTTTCTGGGGCGCTACATATGCCTTTGCTGAATTTCCTGCTTACAAAACTCTTTTGAAGAATTTTTTGGTTGTCCAGCCTACAGTCTTCATTAGTATTCCGAAACGATGGATTCAACTATACGAACAAATCAATAATCAAACTCAACAAGATCAATTACCACCAGAAAAGATAAAAACAGTTTTGAAAAAATTAACTGGAGGAAAGCTCAAGCTAGGACTTTCGGCAGCCGGGTATCTTGATCCTGACATTTTTGAATTTTATCAGAAAAATGGTATTCATCTTTTGAGTGGCTATGGAATGACAGAAGCAACCGGAGGAATCACAATGACACCGGTTAACGATTATTTTCGGGATTCTGTAGGTAAGCCGCTTCCGGGGATTGAAACCAAAATTACTGAAGATGGTGAACTTTTAATTTGTGGGCCATATGTTTCTCCAGGCTATTTTGGAGAAATTATTTCTACTGATTATTCCGACAATTGGTTCCACACTGGTGATATTTTCAAACGTAAAAAAGGTCATCTCTTCATCATTGGCAGAAAAAAGGAAATATATAAAAACAATAGGGGACAAACCATCTCTCCACAAAAGATTGAAAATCTTTTTCAGGATTTTGACACAATAAAATCAGTTTTTCTTGTCGGAGATGGACGAGAGTACAATACCGTTCTACTTTACCCAAAGTATGAACAAATTCCTTTGGAAATACAGAAAAATTCAAAACAGAAATTTCGCGATTATTTTGGTTCTTTGGTGCAATCAGTTAACAGTTTTCTTGCCCCGTATGAACGAATTGTGAATTTTGCCATCATTCAACGGGATTTTTCAGAAGAGTACGGTGAACTAACCCGTAAAGAAACATATAAACGAAATATTATCCTGAAAAATTTCGCAGAAATTATTGATACAATGTACGAAAAAATTTATACCAGTCTTATGTGTGAAGGATTTGAAATCCGCATACCAAACTGGTTAATAAGAGAAAAAGGAGTAATCCCATCTGATATACTCTGGGACGGAAAAACTGTATCTATCCGGAATGAGACGAAGCCACTTGTAATACAACCGAATTCCGGGATATTTCAGATTGGCGACTTTTCTTATATAATTAATAAAGAGTTTGTAGATTTGGAAACGCTGATGATTTCTCCCTATCTCTGGGTTGGCAACCAAGCTCTTGTTGATTTTATTGGTTCTATCGCATTCCGGATATCAAGGTTTGAAATCAATTCGGGTATACAACTCAATGTGAGGTCACTCCCCTGGGGAGATGGAAGCTTCCCCAAAACCCCAAATAAAAAAAGAGATAACATCAGCCAAAGAAAGGTATCCTCACTGCAGCTCCTTCACAAATCAGCGATAGTTTTACATCACCCTAAAAATGACAATATGGTCAGTGCAATGAACCATCTGCATCAGGACCTTGAAAATAACACAGGTGATTTTAAAGAGATAGTTCACAAAGTTCTCCTTCGTCTTCAATTCCATCCTTCGCAAGATATTCAAATTAAGTCTCTTGAGTATCTTTTATCCCACATTTCCGGTTCGGCATTTCTTGCATTTCTCACAAGCATATGTGAAAGGTTGAAAAAGACTGATAACATAAAAAAGATAGATTTTGATGTCCAACGTATTCAACAGGAACATTTTGACGCTCTTCTCAAGTGTGTAATAACCAAACGGCTTGAAGAAAAATCCCTCAATGCGAAAAAACAGGCCTTTCTGTGCTTTCTTCTAAAGATTATAGCAATTTATGGTGTTTTACACCCCAAAAGCTATATATGGGCAAGAGTGGAGCTGATTCGATGGGAGCTGTCCGGTGCGAAGAAGCAGGTTCTTTCTACAGTTAAAAAAGCATTAGTGACACTCACCAACGGTTTTAGGGAATGGATCGGGGTTGATAGACATTTAGCAATTGATCCAGACACAGATGATGAATATTCCTGGGTAGATACAATTCTTTTTGATAAAAATGTTGAAGAGGAATCCCGAAAAAGATTGATTGAAGCAATGGGGAATACTGTATTGCTTCAAGAGGCTATTTTCCTCTTTTCCAATCACCGGTTAATCAGGTTGGAAGATATCCCGAAAAATGGGATTTGGGTTTCTTTTCTGGGTAGTAATCATGGGAAAAGCGTATTCCGCGTCCTTGTACAGACGAGAAGTTCAGACTCGTATAATTTTGTTATTAATCTTGACGAAAACCTAGGTAAGTTATTTATCCAGGATGAAATCAGATGGCTGATCACAACTGGCTCTTCCATTTATGGGCCAAAACTTGTAGAGGATTTCGGTGGATATTGGTCCAAGTATGGTCTGTATACTGAAGAGTATATACCCGGTGAAACTCTTTACCAGCATCTTGAACGAAACCGTGAAGAAATTGCAAGCGGAAAAGCTGCTGATCGATGGCAAATGCAATGGCTTCATTTCGTTTGGAATGGGCTCATGGCTTATATGGATTTTTGGTATAGAACAGGATATGTTCTTTATTCCGCTAATCCATCGACAAAAAACCTGATTATCCCCAGGTATGATTATGCTACTGGAACTCGGTTAATTTCCATATCCGACCGCAAACACTTCACTACCATTTCTGATTTTGTATTTACCCTCTATGGTCGATTTATTATCACTTCGGAACAGGATTATCCGGGGTTAAAACGAATGGGAGGTTGGGAAGTACTTTTTACTGCCCTTCTTCAGGTGGTTACAGTGAAACAGGGGCTTGAATTTCTGATGGATTTACAAGAAGAGTTTCAGAAAAAGCCGATAAAACAAAAAGGAGAGTCGTTAGGCTTACTTCAAGATCAGATCACTTCATTTATTGATGAGGTTAATGAAAATGGTATTTTGACGAAGCAGGTAGTATTTGCATCATTGAGATACCAGCGGTGGTTTGAATTAAATCCGAAGGCTTCGGTTCAGGCACGAGGCTCAATTCTACAAGAGTTATACAAAGATTATTGTCTTAGAGACCTACTGGATGATTATCCGGAAACAAGGATTCGATTTTTCCTCATGTCCTGTTTTAAGGATTCCAACCCAGAATTGATTGATGAATTGTTTTCACTCCAAAAGAAATTGAGAGCCAGGACTGTTACACTTGAAGATTTAGGATCTCACCTTCACTATATCCATGAGAATATTACCCTTACTAAAGAAGAAGAATTCTTTTTAACAAGACTTCTATTTGAACATCTGGATGCTGCTGAAGAAGGAGAATTAATTGTATGGGAAACAGGTTCAAAAAGTCGGCTTGACTTAATTTCTTTAGCTGAGGACAGCACTGGTGAGAGATACCGGATTCGACCCCCATTCAAGCCAAAAGAGATTGCCCGCTTTCATTCTTTGCTTGGTGAAGCTAATCTTCCTGGTATTTTTCAGCCCCAACATGAGTTTCTTTTGCTTATTAATTCTAACAACCAGATGGTAGGTGGTGTCTACTGGAAAAAAGCTGAGGAGAAAACTGCTTACATTGAAAAAATTGTTATTCGTTATCCATACCGAAAAAGACACCTGAGTCTAAAATTACTGAAAGAATTATTCAACCGGTTAAGAGATCAGCGGTATAAATATGTGACCATTGGCTTTTTTCAGGCAGGATTATTTTATAAACTGGGCTTCCAAATTAACCAGAAATTCGGTGGTTTGGTTAAAGAATTGTAATAAGTAATTTTGTGCCGCGGACAGGACTCGAACCTGCACCTCCAGAGGAGACTAGATCCTAAATCTAGCGTGTCTACCAGTTCCACCACCACGGCAAATTTGTGGGAAATTACAATAAAACTTTGGAAACGGTCGTCACTCTTTACTTGGTTCCAAAAGATCGTTGATTTTGGACTAATGACTTACTAAACTTCAGTATATCCCTGATTCAAATATTGCTGAAGTTTTTTATGCTTGATCATTACTTTTTTTCCACTGGGGCTTACCATCGTAATTTTTTCGTTTCTACCTATTTTCTTCTCAATATAAACAGGCGTTCGTGCAGGTTTGTCAGGTTGGTTTGCCTTCCTGGCCCTAGTTTGTCCTCCTGAAAACCCCATTCCAGTAGTGTCTTTATGCTGTGTCTGGACATTCCTCACCTGTTGTCCACGCATTTGGGGTGCTTGTTCCATTCCTTGAAGTTGGGTTCTGAGTAATCTTTGAACCGTTGTTTTGTTCAGTTCACCCATCATAATTTGAAACAGGTTAAACCCTTCAGACTTGTACTCCAGAAGGGGATCCTTCTGTCCATAAGCTCGCAGATTGATTCCCTCACGGATTTGATCCATGCTGTATAAATGATCTTTCCATTTTTCATCAATGGTTCTCAACACAACAAACCGTTCAAAGCCGCGCATGATTTCTTCCGGGACTAATGATTCCCGGGCTGCGTACACATTTTTTGTTTTTTCAAAAATAAAATCGCGGACATCATCGATCGATAAGTCATCTTTGTTTAATTCGCTTTTCATGGAATCGGGATCGGCATCCACCAACAGGTGGGATGCAATATTCTGTTTTATGCTTTCCCAATTCCAGTCTTCAGGATTGGTACTGTCTTGGGATTCCAATTCGTCCGCTACATATTCTTCAATGAATTCCAAGACTGTCTCCTTCATATCTTCCCCATGGAGAGCTTGATTTCGGATATCATAAATCACCTGCCTTTGTTGATTCATCACATCGTCATATTCCAAGAGGTGTTTTCGTATACCATAGTTTCGCCCCTCCACTTTTTTCTGTGCATTGGAAATAGCCCTAGTTACCATTTTGGCTGTAATAACCTCTCCTTCTTCTACACCCATTTTGTCCATAATTCCTGCAATTCTATCAGAGCCAAACAGCCTCATGAGGTCATCCTCCAAAGATAAATAGAACTGGGATGATCCCGGATCTCCCTGCCTACCCGACCGACCCCGGAGCTGAAGATCAATCCTTCGGGAATCATGGCGTTCTGTACCCAAGATGTGAAGCCCGCTCACTTCTTTTACACCACTTCCTAGTTTTATGTCTGTCCCGCGGCCCGCCATATTGGTGGCAATGGTTATGGCCCCTGATTGACCTGCCCTGGTTACAATTTCAGCTTCTTTCTGGTGCTGTTTGGCATTCAGCACATTGTGGAGAATTCCTTTACGTTTTAACATTCGAGATAACAGTTCTGATACTTCCACAGAAATTGTTCCAACCAGAACAGGCTGCCCCCGTTTATAACAGTTTGAAATTTCTTCTATGACAGCATTGTATTTTTCGCGTTTTGTTTTATACACTAAATCGTCTCTATCTTCCCGATTAATAGAAGTATGAGTGGGAACCACAGTTACATCCAAGTTATAAATGGCTCCAAATTCCTCTGCTTCAGTTTCAGCAGTTCCAGTCATTCCAGATAATTTATCATAGAGGCGAAAATAATTTTGGATTGTGATTGTAGCTAAAGTCTGCGTCTCTCTCTCAATGGTAACATTTTCTTTCGCTTCCAAAGCCTGATGAAGACCTTCACTGTACCTTCTTCCCGGCAATACACGACCTGTGAATTCATCCACGATCATCACTCTCCCCTCCTGTAGTACATATTCCACATCTTTTTCGTACAGGGTGTAAGCACGGAGGAGCTGATTGATATTATGGATTTTTCCACTTCGTTCTGCGTGAAGCTGATGGGCTTTTTCTTTTTCTTGTGCAATCTGGTTTGGTTTTAAATCTAATTGACTATCTATGTCATTCAGCAGTTCACCCAAATCAGGGATCACAAAAGTTTCTGGATTATTCGGGGCAAGCAGCTGTCGTCCTTTTTCTGTGATATCAATAATGTGGGATTTTTCATCGATGCTAAAATAAAGGTCCTCATCTACTTTATGCATTTGTTTATCACGTAGGTAAGAGGACTCAACATTGTGCGCTAGCTTAATCATACCAGATTCCTGAAAAATCTTCCTAAGCTGACGATGTTTTGGCATTCCTCGGTTTGCCTGAAGGAGTTTTAGGCCAGCATCCTGTTCCTTGTTTTCCTTTAAATAGGATTCTGCATGTTTCACCAATTCTGATACCAATGAATTCTGTTTTCGTACGAGATTTTGGATAAGGGGTTTTAGGTCCTGAAAAGTTTTATCCACTGGTGCATCCACTGATCCAGAAATAATTAGAGGTGTTCTCGCCTCATCGATAAGAACACTGTCTACTTCGTCAACCACAGCGAAAGCATGGCCACGTTGGACTTGGTCCTCCGCAGCCAGAGACATGTTGTCTCGAAGGTAGTCAAACCCAAATTCCGTATTCGTTCCATAAGTGATATCACAATTGTAAGCTTCTCTGCGTTGATTGTTATCCATAGAATTCTGTAAATATCCAACAGTCAACCCTAACTTCTTATAGACTTCTCCCATCCATTCAGCATCACGTTGAGCAAGATAATCGTTTACGGTGATTATATGTACACCACGACCAGTGAGCGCGTTCAGAAAAATTGGCATGGTTGCTACTAACGTTTTTCCCTCGCCGGTTTTCATTTCCGTGATTTTTCCCCGGTGCAAAATAATTGCTCCTGCAATCTGAACGTCATAGGGAATCATATTCCACTCGGTAGTCTGTCCGGTCATTTGCCAGGAATGTCCCATGAGATGTCGGCATGTTTCCTTAACCATGGCGAAGGCTTCCGGCATGTATTCATCCACTGTACTCTGTTCTGTCTTTTGAAGAAGTTTTTTAAGTTCTTTCTCCGTCAGGTTTTTTTCTTGTAATTCCTGTTCAGCGGATTCCCTTGCTGAAATAATCTCTTTACGAATCTCTTGAGTTCTGGAGACTAATTCTACTTCACTTTTTGAAGAGAGAGTTTCGGCAATTTGGTTGATCTCATCAACGATAGGTAAGAGGGTTTTGATTTCCCTATCAGATTTCGATCCAAAAATTTTTTTTAGAATGGGTTTCATTTTTAAAATTTAAATTAGTTTTCTATAAAAGAGGTTAAAAATTTACACAGATTTTCTCACGTTAATTTTTCTCTTTCTTTATATACTGCATCAAGGATACCATTTACGAAGCTTGAGCTTTCCTCGGTACTATACTTTTTAGCAATTTCAATTGCTTCAGAGAGGGTAACCTTAGGAGGTACATCATCCATAAAATATAATTCACTGATTGCCATCTGTAAAATGAGCTTATCCAGAAGAGCGATCCGATTAATTTCCCAATTATCAAGATGTTGTGTTATTACCTTTTCCAGCCAAGTTTTATTTTCCACTGTTTTGAAAAATAAGTCTGAGATAAAAGCTTGACTTTTTATATTAAATGAATATCGGTTCAGGATGTCAGCCAGCACTTTTTCTTTTGGTTCGCTGGATATTTCCAGGGCATATAATCCTTGGAATACTCCTTCTCGCCCGAATCTTCTGGGATGTATTTTTCTACCCATTTTAAATCTGGAGCAAAATGCGAACGGTTATCCTATTGCTAGTTTCAGAATACAGGGAAAAGCCACTCGAATTGATCTTCAACAGTTTCGTTGCGGATTCCTGAGAGTATTTCGCTAATTCGCATTGTGTATGGACCAATTTCCCCGCCACTGATTATTCTAAATGTTTTATCCGTTGTAATTTCTCCGATTGATGTTACGGTAACAGCGGTCCCGCTGCAGAAAACTTCATCTGCATCTAACACTTCATCAACAGAAACTTCTCTTTCCTGAACCTCTAATCTCAATATTTTTTTTGCAATTTGAATCACGGAATCTCTTGTTACTCCAGGAAGAATTGATCCCGTTAGAGCTGGAGTTACCAGTGTCTGATCTTTGAGAATGAACAAATTGGCTGATCCAACTTCTTCAACAAAATTTTCATTGGCTGCATTCAGGTAGATAACTTCATCAAACCCAGCTTTTTTTGCTAATTTTTGAGGCAGGAGGGAGGCTGCATAATTCCCGATTGCTTTAAATCCTCCGGTTCCACGGGGAGCAGCCCGGTGAAATTTATTTGTGATTTTTAGGTGCAGAGACTTCTCACTGTTTTTAAAATAATGTCCTACCGGTGATACAAATACTAAAAATGTGTATGATTGAGCAGGTTTTACTCCTAAAACTGCTCCGGTTCCCCAAATGACGGGACGGATATAAAGACTTCCCTTTCCCAGGGGGGGTATGTAATCTGCATTGTCTCTAACAACTTCCAGGATGGCTTCCATGAACATTTCCTGTGGGACAGGTGGTATACACAATCTTTTTGCTGATTCAATGGCACGAGCAGCATTGTTTTTCGGACGGAAGAGGACAGATCGGTCTCGGCTGGTCCGAAAAGCTTTTAACCCTTCGAATATCCCTTGGCCATAATTCAGCACACCAGCTGCTGGTGATATGGACACATTCCCAAATGGTACCAATTTGCCCCTTTCCCAGGCTTTGTTATCCCTTTGTTCAGCTATGTACATTGATCGCGTTGGAGATAAGCTGAATGTGAGATTATCCCAATCAATGTCTTGTAAAATTTCTATATCTTCCACTTTTTATTCCTCCAAAATTGTTCTGGCAATAACGAGCTCTTGAATCTCAGAAGTTCCCTCGTAAATCTGTGTGATTTTAGCATCACGCATAAGCCGTTCAACACCATATTCCTGCATGTACCCATATCCACCAAAAATTTGGACACACTCTCTGGCAGCATCCATGGCAGTTTGGGAAGCGAATAGCTTACCCATGGCCGCCTCTTTGGTGTAGGGTTGGTGATTGTCTTTCAAGGCAGCTGCACGGAGAACCAACAAGCGGGACGCTTCTATATTTGTGGCCATTTGAGCGAGCTTACTTTTAATTGCACCAAAAGAACTTATGGGTTTCCCGAACTGTTTTCTTTCTTTGGAATACTCCAATGCCCGGTCAAGGGAAGCTTGGGCAATCCCCACTGCCTGGGCACCAATTCCAATTCGACCGCCATCGAGGGTCTTCATTGCAATATGAAATCCGGAACCTTCTTCTTGAATCAGGTTTTCAACCGGCACCTTGCAATTTTCAAAGTATAGTTCACAAGTGTCAGAACCCCTGATTCCTAATTTTTCCTCTTTTTTCCCGGTGGTCAATCCCGGTGTCCCCTTTTCTACACAAAAGGCAGAAACTCCCTTATATCCGATCCCTTTTGTTGTCAGAGCAAACACGATCACCAAATCGGAACTGATTCCATTTGAAACCCAGTTTTTTGTCCCGTTGAGAATATAATGTCCATTACTTTTTTCTGAAAAGGTTCGCAAATTGCTGGCATCTGAACCGGATTGAGGTTCGCTCAAACTGAACGCTCCCAGCCATTTTCCTGAGGCAAGTTTTGTCAGGTAAGATTTGAGCTGGTGTTCATTGGCCCAATCAAGAAAGATTTGGCAGACTAATGAATTGTTGACCGATAATATCACTCCTGCAGAGGCATCGATCCTTGATATTTCCTCTATGGCCAGGACATAGCTGACAGTATCCATCCCGGCCCCTTTCCATTTTTCCGGCACCATGATGCCCATAAAACCTAATTCGCCCAACTGTTTAATTTGATCAACCGGCATTTTTGCTTTGTCATCCCGCTCGATTACCCCGGGGGCGAGATGTTCCTCGGAAAATTTCCTCGCTACATCACGGAGCAATTCCTGTTCTTCTGTTAATTGAAAATTCATGTGTTTTTTATTGTACTAATAGCTATAGAATCCTTGTCCTGTTTTACGGCCCAAATTGCCGGCTGAAACCATTTCCTCCAAAAGAGGACAGGGGCGGTATTTATTATCACCCATATCTCGATGGAGCACTTCCATAATTGCAAGGCAGATATCCAAGCCGATTAGATCAGCCAGAGTCAAAGGTCCCATAGGATGGGCCATACCAAGCGTCATTATTTTATCAATTGCTTCAGCGGTTGCCACTCCATCCGCCAGACAGAAAACTGCTTCATTGATCATGGGCATCAGAATTCTGTTAGAGACAAATCCAGAAGAATCATTGCATTCAACAGGAATTTTATTTAACACTTCAACAAGATTTTTGACTTTTTCCGTTGTTTCGTCTGAGGTCAACTTCCCCCGAATAATTTCTACGAGTTTCATGATAGAGACCGGATTCATGAAATGCATTCCGATTACTTTTTCAGGACGATTGGTAGCTGAAGCAATAAGTGAGATAGATATGGAGGAAGTGTTCGAAGCTAAGATCGTCTTTTCCGGACAGAAAGTATCCAACTCGCTGAAAATAGATATTTTGACCTCTTTGTTTTCAGTCGCAGCTTCGATAACAATATCTTCAGATGACAATGATTTCATTTCTGTTATAGTCTGAATTCGAACTAAAGCGGCATTCATTTCCTCTTGATAGATCTTTCCCTTATCTACTTGCCGTTTTAGGCCTTTTTTAATAGAAGTTAGACTGTGCTCAAGCAGATTTTGTTCGATGTCAACTAGGGTGACATCGAAACCTGACAGGGCGCTAACATGAGCAATTCCGGTTCCCATAGTTCCAGCACCAATCACCCCGATTTTTTTCATTCTATCCGCTCTACAATCAATGCTGATGCTTCACCTCCACCAATACACAAGGTAGCCAGCCCAATTTTTGCTTTTCTTATATTCATAGCATGAATCAAGGTCACCAAAATACGGGCGCCCGAAGCACCGATTGGATGCCCGAGGGCAATAGCTCCCCCATGGACATTTACTTTTTTCCAATCAAGTTGAAATTCATCTACGGCTGCCATTGTCACCGGTGCAAAGGCTTCATTAATCTCCCATAAGTCTATGTCCTTGGCTTCCATTCCTGCTTTTTGTAAAACTTTTCCAATTGCTTTCACTGGTGCCGTTGTAAACCACTCAGGCGCTTGAGCTGCGGTAGCCTGGGCAAGAATCCTTACATTGGGAGATATACCCAATTCTTTTACTGTACTTAAATTTGTAACCAGCAATGCTGCAGCCCCGTCGCTGATTTTAGAAGCATTGGCTGCGGTAACGGTACCTTTTTTTTCAAATGCAGGACGCAGAGTAGAAATTTTTTCAAATCTGGCTCTGCCCGGTTCTTCATCCTCTTTGACTAAAACTATTTCTCCCTTTTTCTGGGAAATTTTAACTGGTACGATTTCTTTTTCGAATAATCTTTTCTTCTGTGCGTATTGAGCCCTTGTATAGGACTTAATTGTTACAGCATCCTGAACTTCCCGGGAATAATTCCTTTCTCTGGCACAAAGTTCTGCACAATTTCCCATGTGCATGTCATTGTACACATCCCAAAGGCCATCTTGGATCATGCTATCAATAATTTCCCCGTGGCCCATTCGGTAACCCTTTCGAGCTTTTGAAAGGAGATAGGGTGCTTGGGACATATTTTCCATTCCTCCAGCTACGATCACGTTTGCATCCCCGCTTTGGATTGCCTGAGATGCAAGCATTACAGCTTTTAATCCGGAACCACACATTTTATTTATGGTGAGGCATTCCACAGAATTAGGTAATCCCGCTCCAAGGGCCGCCTGCCGAGCTGGGGCTTGACCAAGCCCCGCAGGTAATACATTTCCCATAATCACTTCATCTATTCTTTCTACAGAAACTTTGGATTCTTTCAGAACTGAATCAATTGCTATTGACCCTAATTTTGGTGCGGAAATATTTGCCAAATTTCCTTGAAAAGATCCAATTGGAGTTCTTTTCCCTGTAACAATGACTGCTTCTAAAGCTTGTGCCAAATTCTATACTCTCCCTTTAAAATTAAATCGTTTAGGACGGAACAAACCGGACGTTTTTGAGAACCCATTAACCAGGAGTTCGGCGGCTACTTTTGAGCTTCCTGCCGCAAATCCTAAACCATGCCCTGTAAATCCTCCTATTATAAGGCGTCCATCAGAAAGTTGATGCCAATATTTATAATTGAAATTAGCATCAACCACCTCTTTAAACATAGACTTTTGAACAGGATTTGTTACGAAAACCTAACCCTAAATAGTGACAATAAAATCCATCCATTTATCTGTAATTTATCTTGTTTATTTATTAGTGAAGAGCAGAGCTATCGCACAGTTAATTTCTCCTTTTTCAATTGAAATATTAAGGATTCCTTCACTGCCAATTGATTCAACGGTAATGACTTTTGAATGTTCATATATGAACACATTTTTTTATTGAGGGACTTGGTTATTCCATAGATAAATTTAATTGGGTCGAATCCAGCATCTTTTGGAAATTGGAGTCCGCCAAAAATTGATCATTCACTATATATTGTCGGAGTATTTCTCCCTGCGAAAAATTCACAAACGAATCCATCATTGGTAAGCAAATTAAACGTTTCGATTAATTCTTTTTCCTATAGTTTCAATATTTCGCGTGCTGCATTAAAGCCATTGGCACCATGGAGTCCACCACCGGGATGAGTACCAGGGCCGCAAAGAAACAGATTTTCTATGGGGGATTTATATTGTGCTGAACTTATGGTTGGTCGCATGAAGAAGAACTGATTCAGGGTCATTTCCCCATGATTTAAATTGCCTTCAG
>UINC01001814.1_pt1 | contig 17303 bp, 14 predicted proteins | sample 5385821 | NCBI WGS metagenome assembly UINC01 (sample SAMEA4666929, study PRJEB26691) | marine metagenome | isolation source: Pacific Ocean | place: Pacific Ocean | collected 2011-10-13 | reverse complement strand
AGGCAGCGACCTAAGAATTCTTTTCCATTAAAATTAACAACGATAACCACCGTTCTGTTCGAATGATCCATGCTGTGTACCGTTTAAAAATTTTTCATAAATACATATTAACAGGCATCCCCGCTAACCGAACCAAACTTAAGTAAACCACGCCAGCTGCTACTGCACACCTTGCAATCCTCTAGGCAAACACCTATACTCGAAAATATTTTTACCCGCTAAAGTATAAAACCTAATTTTTCATAGAACCATGAAAACATTATTCATTACAGGAGGCGCGGGCTTCATCGGAAGTAATTTCCTGATACGGCAAATTAACGGCGGAAATACCCGTGTCATTAACTACGACAAATTAACCTATGCGGGAAACTTGGATACGTTACACTCTATTGAAAGTAATTCTAACTATTATTTTGTCGAAGGAGACATCTGTGATCAGGAATTAGTTCAAAAAACATTGCTAGAGAATAAGGTCGATTCTATTGTTAATTTTGCGGCCGAATCTCATGTCGACCGCTCGATTGAATCCCCCGGCGATTTCATTCAAACCAATATCGTTGGCACATTCAAGCTTTTGCAGGCATCTCGAGATTACTGGAACAATCTTAAAGAAAATAAAAACGAAAAAGAACGACACGAAAACTTTCGGTTTCTTCATGTATCTACCGATGAAGTATATGGATCGCTAGGGGATAGCGGTTCTTTTACTGAAAAAACACCTTACGCGCCGAACTCTCCTTATGCAGCATCAAAAGCTGCTTCAGACCATTTAATACGTTCCTATTTCAAAACCTTTGGGTTCCCAACAATCACAACAAACTGCTCGAATAATTATGGACCCCATCAATTCCCCGAAAAATTAATACCGCTTATGATTCAAAAAGCAATGGCTGGCGAACCACTTCCTGTTTATGGAGATGGGCTCCATGTTCGAGATTGGCTCTATGTTGATGATCACTGTATTGCCCTGGAACAAACTCTAAAAAACGGACAACTAGGAGAAGTGTACAACATCGGTGGAAACAATGAAAAAACTAATCTAGATTTGGTAAGCACGTTGTGTGAAATTTTGGATGAATTAATTCCTGACTCACCTCATAAACCTCACAAATCTCTAATTAAGTTTGTCGATGACCGCCCAGGACACGACAGACGTTACGCTATTGACGCTGGAAAAATAAAAAGGGATCTAGGCTGGGAACCTGCCGAAACCCTTGATACGGGCCTAAGAAAAACTGCTAAGTGGTACATTAATAATCCCCAGTGGATTGAACGAGTAATGTCGGGCGCTTATAAAGGGCAAAGACTAGGGCTGAATACTAATGGTTCTGAGGAATGAACATGGTTAAAAAAGGGATTATTCTTGCGGGAGGGTCAGGGACGCGACTATACCCGTTGACTCACGTAATCAGCAAACAACTGATGCCGCTTTACGATAAACCGATGATTTATTACCCACTTAGCACTCTCATGTTGGCTGGCATTAGAGACATACTCGTCATAACAACACCTGAAGACCGACCTCTTTTTGAAGCTTTACTCAAGGATGGAAGCCAATGGGGCATCAGAATCAGCTATGCGGAGCAGCCATATCCCGGCGGTTTGGCGCAGGCATTCATCATTGGAAAAAATTTTGTTGGGAAAGACAGCGTATGCCTTATCCTTGGGGATAATGTATTTTATGGTGATAGCCTTGTCGGGCTGATGAAAAGAGCATGCAAAAAGAAAAAAGGGGCCACTGTCTTTGGGTACTGGGTTAAAGATCCAGAAAATTATGGGGTTGCGGAATTCAATCCTAGAGGTAACATTGTTAAACTCGTAGAAAAACCCAAAAAACCAAAATCCAACTACGCCATCACAGGTCTTTATTTTTATGACAACCAGGTTCTTGACATAGCAGCAAATCTAAAACCCTCTAGTCGAGGCGAACTCGAAATCACAGACATCAACAAGGTCTATCTAAAAAACAAATCGCTGTCAATCGAAAAAATGGGACCGGGTTTTGCTTGGCTTGATACGGGCTCTCATGATTCACTTTTGGCTGCTTCTAATTTCATAGAAACTATAGAGTCGCGTCAAGGTCTCAAAATCTGCTGTCCAGAAGAAATTGCATTTAAAGCGGGATGGATAACGGCAACGAAGTTAAAAAAGCTGGCTCTCTCATTGAAAAAAAACGGATACGGTCAATATCTTCTTAGGCTGACCCGTTAAATTCACGCGCTCTGATTTCGTTAAATGGCCGGCACATCACTATAGTATCTTCTTTCATAATTTATGCGCATTTTATTGACGGGGAAAAATGGCCAAGTAGGAAGCGAGCTCCATAAAATTCTCACCCAATTTGGAGAAGTTACTGCAACGGGAAGAAATGAAATGGACCTTGCTGAACCAAGTCAAATCCGGCGGACTGTGCGCCAAGTCAAGCCCGAACTTATTATAAATGCCGGTGCCTATACGGCCGTTGACAAAGCAGAGTCTGACCCAGAGTTAGCAAAAGCAGTAAATGGCATTGCACCTAAAATTTTAGCAGAAGAAGCTAAGGCTGAAGGTGCCCTTCTCATTCATTATTCTACTGATTACACCTATAGTGGTGAAATGCGACAAAGGTCTTACTCCGAGTCTGACGATCCTGCGCCAAAGAGTATCTACGGAAAAACTAAACTCGAAGGGGACCAAGCTATTGAACAGAGTGGTGTCTCACATTTAATTTTTAGAACTGGCTGGGTATACAGCCCGGATGGAAAAAGTTTTCTGCACACTATTTTGCAACTAGCAAAAGAAAAGAACGAGTTGCGTGTAGTGAATGATCAAACTGGAACTCCAACTTGGTGTCGAAGTATCGCTGTTGCAACAGGAGAAATTATCAAGTGCATGCTCGTCAAGAAGGAAGGTTCTCTTTCCAAAACCGTATCTAGCATTGCCGGGGTATATCATATGACTTGTCAAGGAGAAACAAGTTGGCACGGATTCGCCCAAGCGATTTTAGAACTCGCTTGCCCAGAAAATATACCAAAACTCTCTGCTATCTCGACAAAAGAATACTCTACTCCTGCAACTCGACCTCCTTATTCGGTTTTATCAAACACGAAGCTCCAAAAAACCTTTGGGATTAAATTACCGCATTGGGAACATGCACTGAAACAATGTCTGAATAACATCTCATGATTTACTTATCACTTGATTCCTTCTAGCTTTAAAAATATCATCAATCAAAGACAAAGCATAAACAAACTATGAAAATCCCGTTACTAGATATTCCAGCGTCCTACGATGAAATTTTGGCAGACGTTGAAAAGAACATTGACCAAGTCATCCAATCAGGTCAGTTTATTCTTGGTCCTATCGTTGAAGAATTAGAGAAAAAAATCTCAGCTTATTGCGGAACAAGTTATGCTGTCGGAGTTTCTTCAGGCACAGACGCCCTACTTATTTCATTGATGGCAGCAGGAATTGGTGAAGGCGATGAAGTTATTACCAGCCCATTCACTTTTTTTGCAACCGCCGGCTCTATCGCACGATTAGGTGCACGTCCTGTATTTGTCGATATTGAAAAAGACTCCTTTAATATCGATCCAAATCGAATAGAACAAAGCATTACTAATAAAACGCGTGCCATTATCCCAGTCCACCTTTATGGCCAAAGCGTAAACATGAATCCAATTCTTGCACTGGCGCGGAAAAGCAATTTGGTCGTGATCGAAGACGCAGCTCAAGCTATAGGTTCGGAGTATCAAGGACGAAGGGCTGGTTCAATGGGTGATTATGGTTGTTTCTCATTCTTTCCCACTAAAAATCTGGGGGGCTTCGGTGACGGGGGAATGGTGACCATGTCCTCGGAGGATATTTATAATCAAGTTAAAACTCTTCGCGTTCATGGATCAAGCCTCAAGTACTATCATGAAGTTATTGGAGGAAACTTTAGAATTGACGCACTTCAAGCTGGAATTATTCTGGCTAAACTTAAATACCTAGATCAATGGACAGAAAAGCGCAGGGAGAATGCACAAACCTATGGTCGCCTTTTTAAAGAGAGAGGGCTAACCGATCAGTTAACTATCCCCTCAGAAGTTGCTCCGAGACACGTATACAACCAGTATGTGATTCGCGTCCAAAAGAAGAGAAACGAACTTCGTAGTTTTCTTAGTGAAAATAACGTATCTACTGAGATCTACTACCCCTTACCCCTTCATCTTCAGGATTGCTTTGCTTCCCTTGGATATAAAAAAGGAGCATTTCCTGAGTCGGAAAAAGCCGCTAACGAAACAATCGCTCTGCCAATCTTCCCAGAATTAACACAAAACCAGATAAGTCATGTTGTCAATAAAATTGATAACTTCTTTAAAGAAATAAGATGAAAGTTCTAGTTACAGGATCTGCTGGTTTTATCGGCTACCATACTTCGAAGCGTCTGCTGGATTCAGGCCATGATGTCGTTGGACTTGATAACTTAAATGACTACTACGATATTACTCTGAAAAAGGACCGAACAAAACTGCTTCAAAGTTATGACCGGTTCTCATTTTACAAAATCAACTTAGAAGATCAGAGTGCCGTTGAACTTTTATTTAAAAATGAACCTCCTCAACGAGTTATCCATTTGGCCGCGCAAGCTGGCGTTCGCTATTCGATTGAACATCCGCAAGTTTATGTGCAAAGTAATATTGTTGGGACATTTAATATACTAGAGGGCTGCCGTCATAATCGAGTAGAGCACCTTGTATACGCTTCGTCCAGTTCGGTTTATGGACTTAATACAAAGTATCCTTTTTCGGTTCATGACAACGCAAGCCATCCCGCTTCCTTTTATGGAGCAACCAAAATTGCCAATGAACTTATGGCTCATTCTTACTCCCACCTTTACGGACTACCAACAACAGGGTTACGATTTTTTACAGTTTATGGACCATGGGGTCGTCCCGATATGGCCTTGTTCCTATTCACAAAATCCATTCTGAACTCAGAACCAATCGAGTTATATAACCAGGGAAATATGGTAAGAGATTTTACATATATCGAGGACATTGTCGAAGGAGTAAGTCGCATCATTAACAAAATTCCAGAACCGAATCCCAACTGGTCAGAAACTGATCTTGACCCCGCATCGTCTACAGGACCATACCGATTATACAATATTGGCTCTAACCGACCAGTTCAGCTAATGGACTACGTTCAAGAAATCGAAAAAAATCTGGGAATGAAAGCAGAATTAAATTTGATGCCGATGCAAAACGGTGATGTTAAAAAATCACATGCAGATATCGGCGACCTAGTCAAAGATTTTGAATATTCTCCAAAATGGAGTATTCAAAATGGGATTAAAAACTTCATCCAATGGTATCTCGATTATTATAATGTAAAGCTAAACAAATGATCTATAGCCCACCTTTATGCTCGATATTTGATAAGAACGCCACCTATCATGAAGCACCTAAGGTCAAATAGTTAAAACCATAGAAAATGCCTACAAATATATTTGATTTTTTAGTAATCGGCGGTGGAGTTATTGGAATCAGCATTGCTCGTGAATTAAAATCTCGGAACCCAAATTCTGGTGTTTGTATTCTAGAGAAAGAACATCAATGCGGCCTGCACGCCAGCAGTCGAAATAGTGGCGTCCTACATGCCGGGTTTTATTACACTGCTGATAGTTTAAAGGCCCGTTTTACAAAGGAAGGAAACCAACGATTAACAAAATACTGTGAAATTAAAAATCTAGCGCTAAAAAAGTGTGGAAAACTTGTCGTTGCGCAAAACGAATCTGAATTGGTTTGGCTAGATGAACTGATGACTCGGGCCAGAAATAACGGTGTACCGCTTGAATTAATTACAGATGAAGAAAGCCAGACCATTGAACCACGTGCTAAAACCTATCAAAAAGCTCTTTTTTCGCCAACTACCGCCTCAATAAATCCGACAGAGCTGGTGAAATCCCTACTATCTGATGCTATTCAGGAAGGAGTTCAACTAAAAACAAATACCCAATACATACATCGAGTGGGCAAAAGTTCCATTAAAACCTCAAATGGTATCTTCGAAGCTAAGTATATAATTAACGCGGCTGGGTTGTACGCTGATAAAATCGGGAGAGATTTTAATTTCTCCAAAGACCACCGAATTCTACCCTTTAAAGGACTTTATTTGTATTCCAATGAACCTCTGGGAGCGTTAAACACTCATATCTATCCCGTGCCCGATCTTACCAATCCTTTTCTTGGAGTTCATTTCACAATAACTAGCGATGATAAGATCAAGATAGGCCCGACAGCAATCCCGGCGTTCTGGAGAGAGCAATATCAAGGATGGAGTAATTTTAATATGCCTGAGTTAACTGAAATTATTTTAAGACAGGCTGGATTGTTCCTATCTTCAAACTTTGACTTTAAAGCACTAGCTTTTAGAGAATTAAAAAAATATTCAAAACCTTTATTGGTTTCGCTAGCCGCTAAACTTGCAAAAGGAGTGGACATAAAACACTACCGCCAATGGGGACTGGCTGGAATCCGAGCACAATTATTAAACATCCGAAAAAAAGAACTAGAAATGGATTTTGTCCTAGAAGGAGATAAGCAGTCAATGCATATTCTAAACGCTATCTCTCCAGGTCTTACATGCGCACTACCGTTTGCAGACTATGTATGCGATCAAATCGAAGGTAAGATTAGTGAGAATTAGAAATTTCGTACTGGTTACCTTATCGGTTCAATTCAGAAATAATTTCAGGCTGGCCAGACAACATTTCCTCTATCTCCTTGACCGACAGTTGGGGCGTGTTTTTAGAAGTACAATCTTCGATCTTACCAAACTGGCTCTCTCCTTCGCTTAGATATTTATTATAACTCAAATCTCTATCATCCATGCTTAACCTAAGGTAACCACCAAAATCCTCAGACCTTAGAAGCTCTTCCTTCGAGACTAAAGTTTCATGCATTTTTTCGCCATGCCGCATACCAATAACTTTAATTTCAGAGTTTGACTGAAAAATATTCTTCAAAGCCTGGGCAAGATCTCCCATTGAACAAGAAGAAGCATTGCGAACAAAGATATCACCCTGTTTCCCATTTTCCAAAGCAAACCCAACCAAATTGATCGCTTCTTTTAAGGGCAGCAGAAATCTTGTCATGCGAGGCTCTGTCACGGTAAGAGGCTTATTTTCTCTAATCAACTTCATGAAAAGCGGAATTACTGAACCACGGGAAAACAAAACATTTCCATAACGAACTAAAGCTAAAATAGTCTTCCCATTAGAAAGTTTTCTTGAAGTTGACTGAATTACTTTCTCCATAAGAGCTTTGGTTATACCAAGCGCGTTGACTGGATAAACTGCCTTATCTGTGCTGAGGCTAACCACCTTAGAAACCCCATGACTGATTGCCGATTCAATAACATTCTGGCTTCCAATAACATTTGTCTGCATCGCTTGCATTGGGAAAAACTCACAGGCAGGAACTTGTTTTAAGGCGGCCGCATGAAACACGTAATCTACACCAGGCATCGCATCGTCGACACTACTACGATCCCTTACATCCCCAATATAAAACTTAACTTTAGAATTTTGGAGACGCAGTCGCATGTCATCCTGCTTCAACTCATCTCTGCTAAAAACTCTAATTTCTTTAAATTTTTTATCTAAAAGATAATCAATAAAATATCCGCCGAAGGAGCCCGTCCCACCTGTTACCAATATCGTTTTTCCTTCAAAAAGGCTAACCGGTAATTTTGCGTCAACGTCCATTAGATCAGATACTCCGAAAAAGAATGCGAATTAAAACAACAATTGAGCCCTAATAAACTTAAGCTCAAAACATGCTCAGGCGATTGTAACTAATTTTTATCAAAAAAACAGTCACAATTCTTCTCCTGAATCAATGCCCAGACATTAAGAGGTCGGGTATGAAAGTTACGACTATCTTAATATTGAGACGAATATGCTTTTTATGTGAAGCAAACGGAGGTGCAGCTAACACACTTTACTTCTTAATCTCTGATATAATTCAATATGCTTGAAGAAATGAAGCGGGAAAGTTGATGAGATTAGTAAAGGAACTAACTATATTATTGCCTTGCATGTATTTTAAAGGTTAATTATCCAGCTATTATTAAAGCCAGAAAATCTCGTGCCTAAGCTAATGTATCTATTCAATAATGACGTCAAAGTAGGAAACAAACTTTTCAAAAAAAGATGGGTTTAAAAAAAATAACTTCAAAAAATATTTCGTATCATTTCACCAACACAACAAACCCTCGGCGCAACCCACATAAAATACATATTTTTTTTCTGAAATAAAATGACCCTTCAAAAAATAAAAGAAAAAAAGGCGCATATCGGAATAATTGGCCTCGGTTACGTAGGTTTGCCCTTAGCAATTGAGTTCTGCAAAACCGGCTTTCAAGTCACCGGGTTGGATATAGACCAAGAAAAAATTGATCTATTATCTCAAGGGAAAAGCTATATTAGCCATATCCCAGATGAAAACATAAACCATCTAATTCAAGGGAACAAGTTTAAGGGCAGTACTGACCATTCTTCAGTAGGTCAATTGGACTGTATTTTAATATGCGTTCCTACCCCTTTGAATAAAAATAGAGAACCAGACATGAGCTATGTTATTTCCACAGCTCAAAAAATGTCTCCATATATTGTAAAAAATCAGCTAATCGTTCTTGAGTCCACCACCTTTCCAGGAACAACCCAAGAAGTATTGATACCCGAGCTAGAACTAGGTAGTGGACTTAAAGCAAACAAAGATTTTTATATTGCCTATTCACCTGAACGAGAAGACCCCAACAATAAGGAATATTCAATCGCCACAACTCCAAAAGTTATAGGTTCCGATGACCCAAAAGGGTTAGAGTTGGCCAATAGCATGTATTCATTTATCGTAAACAAAACCGTTTTAGTCTCTGGCACAAAAATCGCTGAGGCAACGAAGTTGACGGAAAACGTTTTTAGAGCAGTGAACATTGCCTTAGTGAATGAGTTAAAAGTGATCTATGAAAAAATGGGAATCGACGTTTGGGAGGTAATAGAAGCTTGCAGCACTAAACCATTCGGCTTTATGCCTTTTTATCCCGGGCCTGGATTAGGAGGCCATTGCATTCCGATTGATCCTTTCTATCTCACTTGGAAAGCAAGAGAGCATGGTGTTACCACTCGCTTTATAGAGCTCGCTGGAGAAATAAACACATTGATGCCCGAATACGTTATACAAAAAATAATTTTTGCGCTCAATCGTGAAGGGAAAAGTCTTAAAAATAGCCGAATTCTTTTGTTCGGTCTGGCCTATAAAAAAAATGTGGATGATACTCGCGAGTCTGTAACTTTTAAGATCATGGAATTGCTTGAAGAAAAAGGTGCTCTCACAGATTACAATGACCCCTATATCCCGCAAATCAAACCCACCAGAAAATACAAACAATTCGTAGGAAAAAAAAGCGTCTCGCTTGAGAAAATTGACCAGTATGATTTAACGGCGATTTTAACTGACCATACATCTTATGATTTTAAAACTATCGTCGATCAATCAAAAGTCATCGTAGACACCCGAAATGCGTGCGGATCTATAAAATCCAATAAAATCGTCAAAGCATAGCCGGTACAACACACAAATTAAGGCAAGAGGTCAATACAACGCTCTAATATCTTAAGAAGGGGTCTAAAGGGATGACTCGCCTAACAGCTCCAATTCTATCAATCTACTTCGGTAATTTCCCCCTATAGTTTCAGAGTTGTGGTATGTCTTGATATAAGAACATCCTGCCTTCGCAATTGCACATCGATAAACATCGTCTTCAACCAGTTTTTGCATATAGTTAGCAGCCTGATCGATATTAGGATCCGCCCAAACTTGACCTTGATAAAAAGGATATTCACCTTCATTCACCTCGATTAATTTACAATCAACAAGACAAGAGTTATCGGGTCGAGTAAAGTCTGTATTGCCTGAATAGTTCGTAGCGATGACGGGTTTGCCAAGCAACATGCTTTGAGCAATACTGAGTCCGGTGCCCTCGGAACGATGAAGTGACACAAAGCTATCGCAAACACTCATGAGGCCGATTATTTCTTCGGAGGAAAAAGTAGCATCAATTAAATTGATTCTGGAATCGCCTTGAACAGCCTTATTTAGGGACATAAATTCGTCAGGGTACTGGTTTCCGTCCATAGATTTTAGTATCAACCCCACATTTTTATTACTTTTTGGAAACGCTTTCTGAAAAGCTTGGATACAACCTAGGGGGTTTTTCCTAGAAATATAGGATTTAAAATCAAAAACAAATAAAAAGAGAAACCTTTCTTTTGGAAGGCTAAAATAAGCACGATCGAATTCTTTAGAATTTTCAATTTCGAATGCCGGCGGCATATAAACCACAAATCCCGTAGAGTATTTGGAAACGGTCGACTGTATAAATCGAGACGGGCACCAGATTTCATTGAAATATTTTAATGGCCCAACCCAGGCTTCCGGAAAACCACTTAACTCCCATACCCAATAACCAATATTATAACGCCCGTTAACAAATGAATTACCAAGCGATACAACCGAGGCCTCTATTTGATCAGGTTTCAGAAAAAAAATATTCGCCCGATATGGGTTGTCGCGTCGAATGAAAGGAGCCAATCTTTGATCATTCTGACTAGACCGAATTCCAGAGTTATAATTATAAATTCCAAAATCAGCATCAACCTTTAACAAAGCCTTCGCTGTTTGCCTAAGAAATTCTCCGTCCCCAATATCGGCATGCGGATAGCCAACTAGAGTAACTCCTTGATTTAAACTTGTATCAATTTTGGCATTCGAGTCCGCAGAATATAGAGTTTTAAAAATTGGCCTTAGGACGATAGCTTTAAAATGTGAGCGCGCTTCGGGATCCATCCACTTTAAAAGAGGCTTCATCATTTTATAGTTCTTCATCACGAACTTAAAAAAGAACCTCCCTATTTTCTTAACAAGGCCTAAAAAATCTCGTTTCATCTACCATATCCCGAAAGTTGTTTATTCATATGTTCTTCGAACTTTATCATTTTCGCCTCAGGAACCCTGCTATCAAACGGGACAAACTGGTAGCCTGTCGGGCAAAAAAATTCTCTTATAAATTCTAAAATGAAATAAAAAAATCTCTTCAGTAAATATAACAGCAAAATCTTTAAATCAGAAAATAACTGGGAGCACTTTCATTTACAACTTCCCCTGTTTAGCATAGAATAACGGACGCTGTGATCAAGTTGCGATAGCAATTTGCCGAATAATATATGAAGCAGCTTTATTCTTCCAGAACTAAGCCGTTTTGGTTCAATCATTTCCAATAGGCTTGGGTAAAATGTCGGGATTGCACATTATCACCAATGGTCTCAGACAACCCGTTCCTACTTTATGAAAAAGAAAAACAAGATCGCAATTATTGTCCCCGCTTATAACGAAGAAGATAATCTCCGCATCTTCTTTAAAGAAACTAATGAAATTATTCAAAATCTAGAAGACTACACCTGGGAATTCATTTTCATCGATGATGGGAGCGATGATTCCACTTGGAGAATAATTGACGAGATGTCAAATTTCCACAAAAGTGTAAGAGGTGTGCGTCTATCAAGAAACTTCGGCAAAGAACTAGCGTTGACAGCCGGAGTTCTTGAGTCTACCGAAGAACTTGATGCTGTCATACTTATGGACGCAGATTTACAACACCCCCCATCGGCAATCCCACAACTGGTCCAACAATGGGAATCAGGACACCAAATCGTAACCACGCAGCGTAAATCCATCAGATATTCTATGTGGAGAAAAATCGGGTCGAACTTTTTTTACTTCATGCTAAACAACTTCTCCAAACTAAATATCCAACAGAAAGCAACTGATTTCCGCCTTCTGGACCAACAAGTTGTAAAAGTTATAAAAGATTTCCCCGAACGAAACCGTTTTTTCCGGGGTATTATCGACTGGGTAGGATTTAAAAAAACATCCATTATTTTTGATTCCCCTGACCGAACCGGTGGCAAATCAACTTTTTCCTTTAACGGTTTATTCAACTTAGCCGTCAACTCTTTTACATCTTTTTCCTTGATGCCCTTAAAAGTTACAGGGTATCTGGGAGTAGCGGTCACAGCCATCTCCGGCATCCTATTTTTGTATATGGTAATTAGCCATCTAGTGCTGGGGCTAACCCTCTTTACCAAATTGGCTTATTTCGTTGTTTTTAACACACTGTTATTTGGCATTGTGCTTGTTGCTTTGGGACTGATCGCTTGGTATATCGGAAGTATTCATACCGAAGTATCCGGCCGACCACTATACATCGTCCAAGATCGAGTGGGCTTTATCGAAAAATAACTCCCTCTCCAAAAATACTTTTGTTAGCCAAAACGCCCGAATATTTCTCAAGGTTGTTTAGTTAAAAAATTAATTCTAATTTCTGTATTCACCAACTAAACCTAGTTATATATGATGACGCTAGCTAAGTCCTTCGGCATCCAGTGGCTTGCTTCAGCCTACGGAGCGATTGTCTCTATACTATTGACTTTTTTATTTGGAAGGTTACTTGGCCCTGAGGTTTTCGGAAACTATAGCTACCTTCTGACTCTGGGATCCCTATACGCAATAATTCAAGATGGGGGTTTTCGCACCCTTATCTTCCGAGAATTAACATCACCCACATTCCAACAAATCAAAGTCTCTCTAGTTTCTCTTTCGCTCGGACATAATATTTTAGTCACAACCACCGGTGTATTAATTCTCCTAGCACTACCTCTAAACGATCGTTTTCTATTAATCCTAGCTATCATTTCGTTTGGGTTGGTAACAACAAGCACATTTTTTTCATCACAGCTCAAAGGACAAGGACAATTCGCCGAAGAAGCTCAATGGCGCGTCACGACAAGAACTCTTGGTGCGCTAAGTGTTTTATTCTTTATTTTTATTTTCGCGCCCACCATTGAACTTATTTTAGGCGGGACCATAGTAGGGTATGGCATTGCTCTCGCCTTGCGCCCAAGAACTTGTAAATTGAAAGTATTTTTTCAAAAACTAGACCCGGTTGTTTATAAATCCTTAGCTTCTCTTTTAATCATCGATATTGCTACCTTGATTTATTTCAAGATAGATATTGTTATGCTCCGCCATCTTGGCAGCGGGTTAGAGGAAATCGGTTATTACGCGGCTGGATCTCGACTAATAGAAGGACTTATCTTTATGCATCTTCCTTTTGCAACAGTTTTATTCAGAGAAATGAGGACGCGAGCAAGCTACCCCAAAAAATTCACGCCATACATTTTAAAATTATTTTTACTCGGCTCCTCTTCTCCAATCATAATTGTGCCAATCGGCTGGTTTTTTAGTAAAGAAATTTTACGTATTTGCTATGGCACCGACTTTATCGGCGCCTTCCCCTTACTTAACCTACTTTTGATTTCATTTTTCATCATGATCCCCAATCTAGTATTGACTCAGGCTACACTGGCGATTGACCGAGAATATTTTTATGCCAAAATCACATGTGTAGCAGCTGTAACTAACATATGCCTCAACCTTTACCTCATCCCCGCTATGGGAGCAAAGGGAGCAGCTATAGGAACTATCTCTACTGAGGTGCTCTTGCTGCTTTTAATTGGGAGTGGAATTCTCTCTTGGCGGCGAAAAGTGATTCTAGAACAATGAAACGCTCCGACATAATTATTCTACATGACGCTTTTGAGTTTAAAGGAGGGGGAGAGCGTTTAGTCCAGATTTTGTGTCGGGAATTAGAGGCCGATCTAGCTTTTGGATATAAAAAAAAAGATGCTTTAGACTTAAGCGAGCTGCATGGACGCATTATAAATCTAAAGTCCGAGTCTAGCTTACCTTTTTGGCGAACCTTTAAACGCCTTCATTCTTTTTACAGAGGAACAAAATTTTTAAACAACTATCAAAATGTTATATATACTGGGCAAAACTCTCCCTTAGCAGTGTCAAATCATCCAAAAGGAAAAAACATATATTACTGTTTTACTCCGCCTAGGTCGATCTACGATCTTAAAGAAACTCATCTCGAATCTCAACCACCTATAGGAAAACTGGCTCACGCTTTGTACAACTCCGCTTTTAAACTGCTTTACGAAAACGCTATTCGAAAAATGGATGTGGTTGTTGCAGATTCTAAAAACGTTCAAAACCGAATTCAAAATTTTTTAGGCTTGGAATCTACCGTCATCTATCCGCCTTGTGACATAGATAAGTTTTTCTGGGTGGGACAAGAAAATTATTACCTTTCCACTGCTCGGCTTGCGCCTTACAAAAGAGTAGACATGATTATCCAAGCATTTACCCAACTTCCTGAAAAGTGCCTCATCGTATCCTCTACGGGGCCAGAGGAAAGATATCTAAAACAGCTTGCAGAAGGATTTGATAATATCCAATTCACAGGGGACATTAATGATCAGGAGTTGCAAAAACTAATAGGGAACGCTGTCGCCACCATTTACATCCCAAAAGATGAAGACTTCGGAATGTCTCCGGTAGAATCAATGGCAGCGGGTAAACCGGTCATTGGAGTTAAAGAGGGTGGGATGTTAGAAACCGTGATTCATGAAAAAACCGGATGGCTAATACCCTCAAATCCTTCCCTTGAGAATATTATTCAAGCCGTTGGGGAAGCAACCCCTGAAAAAACACTATCTATGCGCATTGCCTGTGAGGAGCAAGCTCAAAACTTCCGGACAGAGATTTTTGAAAAAAAAATGCGCGCCTTAATCGGCTAGATTTTAGGAGGTAATGTTAGCAGAACTTTAGGCTAGAGAAAATACTATCAAAGAGCTTAGCAGCCCTAAAATCCCAGCAAAACTCTCTGGAAAACTCATAAGCTTCGGCTTTTATTTTAGAGTAATAGGAGGTATTATCCAATAAGTCGATAACACTCTCTGCCATCTTGCAACAATCACCGATTGGAGAAACTCGAATAATACCCCTTGGGTAACAATAATCATATCCTTTATGATCATAGGCCAAAACCGGCAACCCGGCTGCCATCCCTTCGGCTGCAGCCATCCCACCAGTTTCATAAATCGCTGGATGTAGAAAAATACATGCTGATTTTATGACTTTGAATTTCTCAACTCCGTCCATGAAACCTACAAGAAAAATATTATCCCCCAAATGATGACTCTTGATGAAAGCTCTAACCGCTTCTTCCTCTGGCCCATTGCCAATCATTACCAGTTTGGCCCTTTGATATTTTTTAACAACCTCACGCCAGATCCTTACTGCCTCCATCGGTCCCTTTTGTGGATGAAACCGAGCCATAAACACAGCATCATAAGTCTTTCTCTTCGGTTCAGGAACTGATTCTGGTATTTTCAAATCAACCCCCCCATAAATGGTGCATATATTTTTTTCCGAATAGTGATCCCCAACAAACTGCCTCCTTTCTATCTCATTGCAGGCAATCACATAATCGGAAAACTGCCTAATCAAAAAATAACATCCTCTTTGTGTTAAATAATAAATCGAACCACGTAAAGTTGCATTAAAACCCTTATAAGGAAATTCTTTTGAAAAAGGGGAAGATGCGAAAAAGAAAAAAGATGCTACCCATTTTATTTTTTCATTAAATAACTTTGAAAAAAATGCCGGGATTGAATCAGGAAAAATATCAGAAGTCGAGAATATGATGACCGGTTCACGCGACCGAATAGTTTTTGTGACAGCCAACCAACTTCCCACAATAGTTTTGTACAAAAATAAAACGAACAAATTACGAAAAAATAACCTCGGAACCCTCATCACATTAATAGAAATATTTTCTAAATTACCTAAGTTCGCATCCAGCATCACTTTCCCAGGTTTGCAGGTGAGAATTTCTATCCGGCTAAACTTTTCCTTCCACCGCTTAATTGATTCCAAAAATATGCGGTTGCCCCCACTCATACCCACCTTAGATTTTTCGGTGATGTAATTAGGTGAAGAATAAAAGACAACTACCAGTCGAGCATTTCCCGGGTTATTCACCATATGCAATTAGAATTTTATTTGGTAGAACAGGCAAAACTTAAGAATAAATTTTAAAAACTTTTCTTCAACCAAACACCCCTTTTTTCTTTATACCAATCCACCATTGGCAATAAAACAGATGAAGGGACAACTAATGTTCCCAAACTAAAAAACCAATAACTCAGACTAAAAATATTAGTCCAACGATATCTTATTAAATAAAAAATTTCCTTCAACAGAGAGCTATACTCTCCAAAATTTTTAATTTGGACCAAACCAATGTAATTAACAGCCACTATTTCACGAATACATTTACTTTTTATCTCTTCGAATTCTGATTCATAATAAATCTTTTCAAATAGGTCAACCCAACACTTCATTGGCGAACAATCGTAAGTCGAGCTCTTCCTCGTTCCGTTCATTCCTATCCTAACCGCAATCGAATCATCTTTCAGAAAAACCACAGGATGCTTTTTAAAAATAGACGCCAACGGATAACCATGGGAAATCCAAGGATCATCTGAATAGTCGGTATCAACGAATTTCATCCGCACAGCGAGACCGGACAGCTGGCCTAAGATTTCATTATTCAAAATCAAACTAACTCTTGAAAATTTATCGTCGATTGAAACAACCTCATTTTGACCTGTGCTGAAACGAGGGGTTTCCCGGACGGGTTTTCCAACATCTTTTGTGTACCAGTAATACGGGCGAGTTACCGCCCCAATTTTTTCATTCAGCCTAAAAGCCGAGTGAGTATTATCGAGCGCATCCTCTAATAAAATATCATCAGCGGCCATTAGGAATAGTATGTCTCCAAGACAATTTTTTTTACCCTCTCTTAGGTTCTGCGAATAACCTAAATTGCCAGAATTTTTATAATATTTAACCCGTGGATCGCTATAAGCACTTACTATCCTTGCAGTGTCATCATCAGAGTCATTATCTTGAACAATCAATTCAAAATTCGTAAAACTTTGCGAAAGGATACTTTCGATTGTCTCGCCTATTGTTTCGGCTCCGTTATAAACTGGAATTACAATACTGAACTTGAGGTCTTCCATTTACAATATTGGCATAATAATTAATATAAATATTTTAAGGTCCGGAGAGAACCCGGATATGCCTTGAAAATAACCACACCAACTAGAGTTTCTTTAAAACCAATTCCCAATTATAATAACCCAAGATTGGAACCTGAATGCGCCTCAACAGAGAAACTATTTTTTTCTCATAGAAATTTCTATTTGCAACACCTGCCCATTTAACAAAAAAATCGGCAACTGGAAACCAAAATAAACTTTTTTGGTTTTCTAAAACTTGAAATCCATTAGAAAAAATTAAGCC
>UINC01001056.1_pt4 | contig 17306 bp, 11 predicted proteins | sample 5385821 | NCBI WGS metagenome assembly UINC01 (sample SAMEA4666929, study PRJEB26691) | marine metagenome | isolation source: Pacific Ocean | place: Pacific Ocean | collected 2011-10-13 | reverse complement strand
CTTACTCGATGATGAGGGTCCGCGGCAGCTGCAGGTTATGCTCGAGGAAGGTCAGCTTGGTCTCCAACTCTCCGGCGGTCGGCTGGACGTTGCCGTTGACGTCGGTTACCCGCGAGGTCACAGTGTGCTCACCCGGGGTGGCGCCGTTCCAGGTGTAGTTGAAGAACTTCCACCCGTACTTTTCGTTCGTCGTCGCCGGGTCGAGCGTTGCCGGCTGCCACGGGCCGTCGTCCACCTTCACCTCGACAGACCGGAGCGGTGTGCCGTCGTGCAGCACCACGCCGAATACGTTGTGGCGGCTGCCGTCGGGGGTCTCCCGGATCACTCGCGCGATGAACGACTTCAGCCCCATCTTGGTGATCGCCGTTTCTTTCCACTTCATCTCACCGTTGACCATCTCGCCCTTCAGGGTCCGGTACCAGCGGGCCTGGTACATCCCGAGGTACTGATCCTCTTGGACGTGGATCTCGGAGAGCCACTTGACGTTGGGCGCACCGTACCACCCGGGGACGAGCAGCCGGAGCGGACGCCCCTGATGCGTGCTTAGCGGCTCATCGTTCAGCGAGTAGGCAAGCAGCGGCTCGTCCGACAGCGCCTGGTCTCGCTGGAGGCTCCGGCCGTACTGCTGGTCAACGGGGTACGAGCGACCCCGGAACTCCACTTCCTCTTCGCCATGGTCGGCGCCAAAGAAGACGAACTCACGAGCTTCGGACTTCACCCCGGCCCGATCCAGTACCGCCCGCAACGGGACGCCCCGCCAGCGGCCATTGCTCGAAAGACCGTTCACCGGGCCGCGATTCCCCGAGCATTCGAACCCGAAGACGAGCTCGCGGCTCGGCAGCGCGCGCAGGTCGGCGAGCGAGAGCGACAATGGCCGGTCAACGAGTCCCGACACCTGCAGCCGGTACGTCTCCGTGTCGATTTCGGGGTGGCCGTAATGCTGCGTCGTGAAGAACTGGTCGCTCGGGGTGAACACCCCGTCGATACCGCGGATATCGATGATCCGCCGATCCGGCGTCCGCTCCAGCACGATGGTGTCGGGCAAGTCGGTGAAGCGCACCACGGTCTGGTCCTCAGTGAGGGCCGGAAATGCCCATTCCGGTAGGCCGAGAACGCCCAATCCCGCAAGAGCGACGCTTCCTTTGATCATGTCACGACGTGTGGTCTGCTTTGTCATGTCGGGTTCCTTTCTAGGAACGTTGTGGTTGCCGCATCAGAGTATGAAGCGGTCGCCCGAGGTCCGCTAGTTTACTTCGCACCCCAGTCGTTCGCCAACTACCAAGCGTCAGACGCATGACTGCCGTCCGCGAGGCGGCGCGGCTCCGTTGCCGCTTCCCCCTTTCCTCAAGCCCTTTTACATGCCCTTGTCCCGTGATAGGCTGACTGACCTATTCTCGTACTGGAGGTCCGAATGAGATCGTCGTGGTTTGTCCTGGGTCTGATGGCTCTGGCGGTGGGGAGCGCCGATGCGCAGCAGACGCGCTCCATCCTCTTCATCGGAAACAGCTTCACCTTCGGCTCGGGCTCGGCCGTCCGCTTTTGGCGGGCAAACACGGTCACGGACCTGAACGAGGAGGGGATCGGGGGCGTTCCGGCGCTCTTCAAGTCGTTTGCGGACCAGACGGAGCTCTCGTACGACGTGTACCTCGAGACCCGGGGTGGCTCGGCGTTCGACTTCCATCTCCGGGAGAAGCTCGCCGAGATCACGAGCGAGGCTTGGGACGTGGTCGTCGCCCACTCTTACAGCACGCTGGACCGTGAGAATCCGAACGACCCCACGGCGCTGATCGCCACGGGGCGGGAGCTCTCGGACGTACTCCACCGCCGGAGTCCGTCGGTGGAGTTCTACGTGACGGCGACGTGGTCGCGGCCGGACCTGACGTACCCGGAAGGGACTCCCTGGTACGGAGAGTCAATCGACCAGATGGGAAGCGACGTGGACGCAGGCTATGACCGCTTGGCGGTCGAGGTCCAAGGGGTCAAGGCAGTGAACCCCGTGGGCGAGGCATTCAACCGGGCGATGCGGACCGGCGTGGCGGACCCGAATCCGTACGACGGGATCGACGCGGACAAGATCGACCTCTGGACATACGATCACTACCACGCGAGCACCTACGGCTATTATCTGGAGGCTTTGGTGGTCTTCGGGAACGTGACGGGCGTGGACCCCAATGCGCTCGGGCCCGGCGAGTGCTCGGGTCTTGAGTTGGGTATGTCGCGGGGTCAGGTAGAGGCGCTACAGCAGGTCGCGCACGACGAACTCGCCGCCGCTGGCGTGCGCCTGCGAATGCCGGCCGGGATCACGCCACCTCGGCGGCCGTCGCCCTGTCCGGCGTAACACTCGAGATCGAGCCTCCGAGGAAACCCTAAAGACCTACAGTAAACCGAGAGCCGATGCCGAGCTGGATTAACAAGAGCCTCTTAGTGATTTCGACTGCAGCCCTTGCTCAATCGATTGTGGTTTTCCCTCCATCGGTCTTCGCCCAGTCAACCGACCCCCAAACCGTGAGCTACACCCAAGCGCAGGCGGTGGCCGGAAAAATTACTTATGACATCAATTGCGCGAGCTGTCACGGGGTGAATCTGGAAGGCGCGGCCGTTGTTCCGGATTTGTCGGGAGACGGCTTCGTCGTGAAATGGAGCGAAGCTCCGCTCAACGAATTGGCGGTCGAACTCCAGCAAATGCCGCCGGGCAATACAGGTGGATTGGACCCACAAGATTACGAAGAAATCGCGGCATATATTCTTGCCTTCAATGGCGTCGAAGCGGACTCGGACCCATTGGCGGCGGGAATAGATTTTGAATCGACCGACTTGCTACCCGACATGGCCGACGGTCGACAGGTCGCAACAACAACCCGCATCTCGCCCGATGCTGCCGAGGTGCTCGATCGGCTGACCCCGATCACCGACGCGATGCTCAATAACCCGCCAGTCGAAGATTGGTTGTTATGGCAACGCAGTTATGACAACCAAGGGTACAGCGCATTAGATCAGATCAACCGTGAGAACGTCGCCGACCTGCAACTGCGCTGGCGCATGCCGCTCCAGGGCGGGGATAATAATCCCGGCCCCATCATTCATGATGGCGTCATGTTCTTCTTTACATTCCCCGACAATGTGTTGGCGATCGATGCCAGCAGCGGTGCGCTGCTCTGGCGTTACGAGCACGAGTCAGAAGTTCGCGCGAGCCAGAAAAAGGGGATCGCGCTGGCGGGCGACAAGGTTTTCGTTCCCACTTCAGATCTTCATGTGTTAGCGCTCAGTGCCAAAACCGGAGAGCTGATCTGGGACCATGAGATCGAAACAGAAGAAGGGTTGACTGGCTACCACTTACGAAGTGCACCCTTTGTTGTCGGTGATAAAGTGATGCAAGGCATCACTTCCTTGCGTGTCCCGAAGGGTGGCTGGATCGTGGCGATCGACAGCGAAACCGGCGAAGAGGAGTGGCGGTTCAACACGATTCCACGACCCGGCGAGCCTGGCGGAAATACTTGGAACGGTTTGCCGATCGAAGGGCGCAGTGGCGGATCGGTCTGGAACGCGGGAGCCTACGACGCTGAACTCAATCTCGCCTACTTTGGTGTGGCGCCTACGTACGACACCGGACCGCTGCTCTATCCGGTAAACACCGATGGACTCAACAACGATGCCCTGTACACCAATGCCACGATCGCCCTCAACCCGGATACGGGGGAGTTGGTTTGGTATTACCAGCATTTGGCGAACGATCAGTGGGACCTGGATTGGGCTTTCGAGCGACAGATTGTCGACATTCCGTATGAAGGCGTGAACCGCAGGGTGGTCCTCAATCTGGGTAAACTTGGAATTCTGGACGCAGTCGATGCAGCGACTGGTGAGTATTTGTTCTCAATGGATATGGGCTTGCAGAACGTGGTCTCCGCAATCGACCCGGTCACCGGCTACAAGACCATCAACCCCGAGACCATTCCAATTCAGGGAGAGACCCGACTCATTTGTTCCACTCACTACGGCTCCAAGAGTTGGCCGCCTTCCGCGCTCAACCCTCGAACGAATCGACTCTACATACCCCTCAACGAAGGTTGCATTGAAGCGGGCCCCGATGGTTATGAGTTGCTCACTAGCGGTGTGCGCCTGGCAGCCGCGCTGAATCCGGATAGTAATGGCAACATGGGTCGCATACAGGCCGTTGACTTGGGCGAACAGGAATTCGCGTGGCGACATCGACAACCGAGCCCGATCATCAGCTCGATCATGGCGACCGCTGGAGGATTAGTATTCGCCGGCGATCTGAATCGATCACTCAGAGCCTTCGACGAGGAGAGTGGTGAGATACTGTGGGAGACGATGCTGGATGATGTACCGAGTTCCACTATCGTCACTTATGCGGTCGATGGCATTCAATATTTGGCGGTCACGGTCGGTCAGACCGGATACCATGTAAATGACTGGACCAGGATGTATGGTTTATTCGCCGAGCAAGAAGGCATGCCGGTGAACGATTCGCCGAAGGGCGGTGCGGCTATTTGGGTGTTTTCACTGCAGTAGAGCCTTGGTAAACACCATGGTTCCGTCATCGGCAAATGCGAGATCGCCTTCAGACCACATTGTATTTATGGGTGAGCTAAAGTTATGCGTTGCCAACTCTACCCAGCTCTGTCCACTGGCGTCCGGCTGGGCGCCGGGAAGCGCCTCATCCGGCGTCAAGACCTCCCGGGCGTGCCCCGCCGCCTGAATGCTTCAGCCCTTGCACGGGAACGGGATGAGTCGCATCCTCAGAGTCGAGAAGAATATGCCGTTACAGCGAGGCGGCGCCCGCCACGATGGAGTGGTTGCATGCATTGTCGCCTGGCTTGTCATGAGATTCGTGCAGTGAACCGCAACACGTTTCCGGCCACGTTCATGAGCATGCCCAAGACACGCACCTTCGTCGTTCACCTTGGCTTTCTGGTTGCCGGGCTCGGTCTGAGTGGAGTCTCAACCAGCGCACAATTTCGCCAGCCGACGGCGGAGCTGACGCCCACGGTCGAGCAGCAGAAGACCCAGCCTGGGCAGACCGTGACGCTCTTACTTGGGGTCGAGCTCCCAGAGAACATTCACGTGCAGTCGGACAAGCCGCGGGACCCGTTCGTCATTCCGACTCTCCTCACCTTTACGCTGCCCAACGGAGTCACGGTGGAGGAGATCACCTATCCGGAGTCCACGGATTTCCTCCTTGCGGGGCAAGAAGAGCCGCTGGCGGTCTTCGAGCATGAGTTCACGATTGCGGTGCGACTGGCACTGGACGCAGATGTATCACCGGGCGAGATCGTCGTGCCCGGGAGCCTTCTATACCAGGCATGCGATGACCGCGTCTGTTTCGCGCCGGCGACCGCAGCCGTCGAATGGCATATGCACGTCGAACCGGCCGAACGCCGCTAGTGGCCCACGCACCAACTTCGGGTGGTGAGGGTCCCGCCGCGTTGACTCCCCGAACCGACGTACCTACAGTCAGCGATCGGAGGGCTCCATGAGACAGTTCAAGATTTTGGCCACACCGTTCCTGGTGATCTGCCTGGTCTCGCCGTTGGCCCTGGTCGGCCAGTCGCGCAGCCTCGTTTCGGAAATGAGCGATCTGGCTTGGGCGGGAGAAGTCGATAGGGCCAGGGCCGTCCTTGAGGCGAGACGGGTCGATAGCGAGCAACCGACCCCAGAATGGCTGGCCGCGGTCTCTTGGATGGCGCGTGGGGCGAGCTTCGCGGAGCGGTGGGACCTCGCGGAGCAGTACGCGACCGAAGCGATCGAGGGCAGCCTCGCATTGTTGAAAGAGCAGCCGCTCGACTCGGAACGTTTCTTGCCCACCGCCCTTGGGGCCGGGCTTGAGGTGCTGGGTCACACGTACGACGCTCAAGGAGACCGCGCCCGGGCCGTCAATCTTCTGAGTGCCGCACGGCGAGACTATGCGGGCACGTCGATCGAGACTCGGATTCAGAAGAACTTCCTCTTGCTCAGTTTGGAGGGGAGGCCGTTTCCTGCTCTTGAGATCGATCATTACCTCGGTTCACCGCCACCAACGCCGGATGAGCTGAAAGGCAAAGTCGTGCTGTTCTACTTCTGGGCTCATTGGTGCCCGGACTGCAAGCGGCAGGAGCCGGTGCTGAGGGGACTGTACGAAGAGTACAATGACCGGGGTCTGGTAATCGTTGGCCCGACCCAGTACTGGGGCTACACGTCCCGTGGCCAGAACGCGACGCCCGAAGAGGAGCTGGCGTATCTCAAAGGCGACTACGCGGCACAGTTTCCGATCCCGTCGTGGATGGGTGTACCGATCAGCACCAATAATTTCCTCAACTTCGGCGTCAGTACGACGCCGACGCTCGTGCTCGTCGATCGCGATGGCATCGTTCAGCGGTACAACCCAGGTGACTTGAGCCACGAGGAACTGGCCGCACTCATCGAACCGTTGCTCGAGTAGCCGGCGAAGGGGGTCAGCGTTCCTCCCAGCGACTCCGCTCGAGTAGACGTCCCGTGCCTGCCTGACCCGTTATCTCGCCGCCCTCGAACACGACCTCCCCCCGCCGGAGCGTGACGACCGGCCACCCGGTGACTTCCCATCCTGCGTAGATCGAGAATCCGGTGGCGGAGAACATGTCCTGGTCGCGGACGGTGCGCGTCTCCTCGGGGTCCCACAGGACGAGGTCGGCGTCCGAGCCGACGGCGATCGTGCCCTTCTCGGGGAAGATGCCGAAGAGTTTGGCTGGATTCGTTGCCGTGACCTCGACGAAGCGCTCCACGCTGATCCGGCCGGCGAGGACCCCGTCGGAGAAGAGGAGAGGCCGCAACATCTGAAGGTGGTTCATACCCGCACGGTGGTTCGTGATCGTCTGGCTGGGGTCGAGCTTGTCTTCCCGCGAGTACGCCACATGGTCTGTCCCCACGACATCGATCGTTCCGTTGGCGAGGGCCTCCCAGAGCGCATCTTGATCCGACTGCTCTCTCAGAGGCGGCTGCCCCACGTAGAGGCCAGCGTCCGGGCCGTCGAACCGCTCCCGCGTGAGGTGGAGATAGATCGGCCTCGTCTCAATGAAGAAGGGCAGCCCCTGCGCACGAGCGGCTTGCGCGACCCTCAAAGCCCGCTCAGAGGACACGTGGACCGCGTACACCGGCGACCCCGTCTGTTCGGCCATCGCCACGGCCCTCATCATGGCGACCTCCTCCGCCAAGACGGGTCTGGCCTCGGGCTGATACGCGACGGACGTGCGCCCCTGCGCCTCGAGCTCGGCTGCCTGATTCGCCAGTATGCTCGCGTCCTCCGCGTGTATCATGGTAAGGACGCCGGCGTCGCCCGCCGCCGCGATCATCTGGAGGAAGGCCGACGCGTTCGGGTCGAAACCCCCGAAGTTCATGAAGATCTTGATGCTCGTCTGGCCCGTGGCCGCGAGCGCCTCCATCTGGGGGGCGTGCGCTTCCGGATCGTTGATCGTCGTGTGCAGGATCACGTCGGCGATCGCTTGCTGCGCGATCAGGTCCGCCTGCCGGTCGATGACTTCAGTGAGGTCCGAGCCCCGCCCCGCCGACGCAAAGTTCGAGATCGTGGTGATCCCACCGGCGAGGGCCGCCATCGAGCCGGTGCGATAATCGTCGACCCAGCGCCCGCCCAGATGGACGTGCGGGTCGACACCGCCGGGCAGGACCAGTAACCCCGAAGCGTCGATACGCCTGACGCCGGACTCGGCGCTGAGATCGCGCCCCACCGCGGCAATGACACCCGCCCGTACCAGAACGTCCGCCTCGAAGCTGCCCTCCGACGTCACGACGGTCCCACCGTGCACGAGCAGATTCTGCGCGGTGAGACCCGCATGTTGGCCGATTAACAGCAGCGCGACACTTGCCGCGAGCGAGTACGTCCGTCTCATCGGATGCCCCCCTCTTATTGGTCTTCTCTCAGCTGCCTAGCCTGGGTCACGATGAATGCCCGGATGGCTTCTAACTGCACGCCGCCTAGTGCATCCTCGAAGTCAGGCATGCCTCGTTCGGCGAGTGCACCGTTGATTACGATATTCTCGAAATCGGCATGGGTATCCAGTGTCATCAGCCGTAGCTCAGGGGCAGTAATCGCTACTTCGTTGGGAATGCCGATGCCACCATGACAGCTAGCACACTGGGCATGGTAGAGCTCGTTGCCCTGGGTGACGAGTTGTTCGCTGTATTCGTCATCTGGCTGCTCGGGCACCTCCGCCGGCTCAATGACAGTCGCTGTCGGCAGCGCGGCCTCACCATCCAATTTCAACACTACTACGCCACCACCAAGATCTGTGGTGCGGTTGCCATTCATTAGGACGGCTACGTACTGCGTATCGCCGATCTGATACGTCATGACCGAAGAGCCAAAGGTGCCTTGTGCGTCGTAACTCCAGATCGGCTCGCCAGTGTCGCTATCACGCACAACGAGATTGCCGGTCCCTTCCCCCTGGAACAAAAGCCCTGTGGTCGTGGCAAGAACGCCGCCGTTGTAGAGTGATTCAAGTTGATGGCGCCACTTGTATTGACCGGTAATTGGATCAAACGCACCAACAAACGCCTTGGACTCCGGGCGTGGGTCAGCTTGGGCTTCCAATCGACGGCGATACTCACCTTCACCCCAGCCCAGGCTCAAGCCCCGCTCGCGAATCTCGTATACGCCAGTGTTTACAAACGTTTCGTCGAGAGAATAGAAGTTGGGTATGTCGTGGTAATAGAAATACATCAGGCCCTGTTCATTGTCCCAGGATTGAGGCTCCCAATTGTGCGCACCGGAATTGGCCGGGAGGATCCACTGAGGGTCTGACTCATAGACTACATCCGGGTTTTCAACCGGACGGCCGGTTTCCATATCCACATGGGTGGCCCAGGTGATGCCATCGGTGTAGGCATGAGCACGCAGAAGCTCGCCGTCTTCCCGATCGAGCACATAGAAAAAGCCGTTCTTGGGCGCCTGCAACAACACCCTGCGCATTTCACCGTTCAGCACGATTTCGCCGAGGGTGATATCCATGGCTGAACTGTAATCCCAGTTGTCGCCAGGGGTGGTCTGGTAGTACCAGTTCATGCGGCCGGTTTCCACGTCCACTGAAACAATGGTGGAAAGAAACAAATCGTCACCACCGCCAGGTGAGCGAATTTCTCGGGGCCAGGGGGCGCCGTTCCCGACACCTATGTAGAGACTGTTGAATTCTTCGTCGTAAACCAGCGAATTCCAGGCTGTACCGCCACCGCCGTATTTCCACCATTCACCACCCCAAGTCTGGGCTGCCATCTCCATTTCCGGATGTTCGAAGGGCTTGCTCGGATCCCCAGGTACCAGGAAAAAGCGCCATTCTACCTCACCGGTCTCGGCATCGTAGGCGGTGACATAACCACGGCGATGACCGGATTCAGAGCTGCCTTGGCCGATGTAGACCTTCCCGGCTGCACCCCGTGGAGCCCCTGTTACGTTGAAGCGTCCCAGTCCTGCCGGAATCCAGGTATCCACATCCCAAACTTCTTCGCCGGTGGCTGCATCGATGGCTATTAAGCGGCCATCAAACGTGCCGACGTAGACCTTGCCCTGGTAAACCGCCACGCCCCGATTATGGGCTGGGCCACAACAAGCCAGACGCGCACTGCTGCGATCCACTTCCGGGTCGTAACGCCAGGTTTCTTCACCATCAACGGCATCAAGCGCATAGACCACGCTCCAGCCATTGGTGACATACATGACACCGTCCACCACCAGGGGCGTACCCTGCATGCGCATGTTGTTGTCACCAATTTCTGCGGTCCAGGCCAGCGCCAACTCGTTTACATTGTCGCGCGTGACCTGGGTCAAATGAGAGAATCGCTGCTCCTTGTAGGTTTGTCCGTAAGTCAGCCAACTACCGGGTTCGGCGTTCGGTGCATTGATGATTCTGGCGTCGTCCACATAACCGCTGCCCACTGCTTCTGTAGCATCGGACGATCCGTCGGAGAAACACGCCGAGACCAGTGCACCCGATGCGACCACTGGGATGAGGATAAGGACTCGGATTACCGCCAACACTCTACGAACGATGGTATTGCGGTCGATGCTCATGGTTCACTCGCCCCTTTGGCCTCTTTGTCGAAAGACGGATCCATTGTGGCCGATCTGCGCCCATCTGGCTACTGTGAGCGCGACCAATTAGGTGGTGACCCTTCTGCTCCCACCTTAATAACAGGGCATGACGATGAACAAACCACGCCGGTACTTGAAACTCGGTTTGATCGTAGTTCCGATCGCCCTGATCAATGCGCATGCAGCAGCCGCGCAGGCTGCCGCTTATTCCGGCGTCACCAATTCAATGGTGTTGTTCCAGGAGAACTGCGCAGTGTGTCATGGCGAAAACCTGGAGGGGGCTGCCCAGGGCACGCCGCTGCGCGGAGAGCTACGTCACGGCGGCTCCATGGCGGACATGATCGCCAGTATCAGCAATGGTTATGAGGCGACGGGCATGCCCACTTGGCGGGCAACCTTCACCCCGCTGCAAATCCGCAACATCGCCATGTACATCCTGGAAACCCGCGCCAACGTCGACTACGTGACGTCGAATTTTGAGGTACCGCTCTCGATCCCGGATGGCGAGATTGAGAGTGAATTACATGATTTCCGCTTGGAAACTCTGGTCGATAATCTTGATCCGCTCCCCTACTCCATCGAGCCCCTCCCCGATGGGCGCCTGCTGCTGACCGAAAAGACGAAAGGTGTGCGCATCGTCGTCCCGGACGGGGAGCAGTCGGGTTTTATCCGGGGAACACCCCAGGCCTTCGACGACATCTACCGCCTGGATACACGCCTGGATATAGAACGGGGCATGGGGTGGCTCTTCGATATCGTGCTGCATCCGAACTACGAGGAGAACGGTTGGATCTATCTGCACTTCGGTGACCGCTGCCAGGATTGCAATGACCTTAGCCGGCGGAGCGGGCGCCCGGTTTCGATGAACAAGCTGGTACGGGGCAAAATCGAAGACGGTGAATGGATTGGACAGGAAACCATCTGGCAAGCCGAGATGGAACACTACAACGCAGCAAGCGATGTGGCCGCCGGCGGCCGCGTGGCTTTCGACGACGCCGGCCACGTCTATTTCACCGTGGGATTAAAGGGCGGGAACCAAGGCATTCAGGATCTGTCCATGCCCTGGGGCAAGATCCATCGCGTCAACGACGATGGTAGTATTCCGGAAGACAATCCCTTCGCCGATCGAGATGACGTCTATCGCAGCATTTACACCTATGGTCATCGCAGTCCTCAGGGCTTGGAATTCGATTTCGAAAACGGAGAGTTATGGGGCACCGAACACGGGCCCAGGGGCGGGGACGAGGTGAACCTTCTGCTACCGGGGCGCAACTATGGCTGGCCGTTGTATTCCCTGGGTCTGGATTATGACGGCACGCCGGTCGAGTACGGTAGAGACCTGGGCGTCACCTTCGAGTTATCCGATATCGAGCAGCCTGTGGTGGATCTGACACCTTCACCCGCAGTTTCCAGTTTCATCATTACCACCACCGAACAGTTCCCCGAATGGGAGGGCGATTTTCTGGTGGGCTCTCTGAAGGCACGCAGTCTTTTCCGCATCGAAATTGAGAACAATCAATTCGTTCGCCGAGAGACGCTGTTCGAAGGCATCGGTCGCATTCGTGACATCGGGCAGGGCTTTAACGGAGATATCTATTTGTTACTCGAACATGGCTCCGGCGGGCGAATCGTTCGGCTGGTTCCTGTGGATTAGGGAGAGGTAAAAAAAACACCTCCCTCAACGCGTTTGACCGGGGCGCGCCGGGAGGATAGTCATCAAGGTTCCTCTCCGATCCCCGGAGGGTCGTACCCCGGGGACGAGACGCGCAGGCTGACACCTTCTTTCTTTTTGGGGACATCGTGAGAGCAATTCTCTCCATGCTGGGCCTTACCCTCCTCCTCACCGCTGGAGTCGAGGCACAACAGGCTACCCGGACCCAGCCTGTGACGGGCATCCGGGACAACGGTACCGGTTTCCATGCCCTCGTGGGCGCTCGGGTAGTGACCTCTCCGGGGCAGGTCCTGGAGAACGCCACCATCGTGGTCCGAGACGGGCTCATCCAGAGTGTGGGACGTAACGAGCAGCCACCTTCCGGTGCCCGGGTCTGGGATCTGGCGGGCCTCACGGTCTATCCGGGCTTTATCGATGCCCACGCCGACCTGGGCATGGATAACGTGCCCGAAGGGGGAGACGTGGGCCCCACGCACTGGAATCCCCAGGTGCGGGCCTGGTTCAGCACGACCATGAACTTCGAGGACGACGAAGATCGCCGCTCCGCCCTCCGCTCTCAGGGGTTCGGGACCGCCTTGGCCGTTCCGAAGCAGGGCATCTTCCGGGGCACCGCCTCGGTCGTGAACCTCACCGACGACGGGGTCCGAGACCGGATCCTCCGGCCCGACCTGGTCCATTCGATCGGGTTCCAGCGCTCGTTCCAGTTGGGAGGTGCGTACCCCAACTCTCCGATGGGCGTGGCGGCCCTGATGAAGCAGACCTTCATGGACACGGACTGGTACATGCGGGCATGGGCGGCCTATGAGGCGAGCGGGCGTGCGTTCCTCCCGCCGGAGACCAGTGCGTCCTTGGCGGCACTGGAAGAGGTCGTTCAGGGGAATCAGCCGATGTTCTTCGAGACGAACAGCGAGGAGGAGTACCTGCGGGCCTCCGCGCTGGCGGCGGACTTCGGGGTGACCCCCTGGTTCCGTGGGAGCGGCCAGGAATACCGCATTGTCGATGTGCTAGAGGGGCGGACCGAGCCTCTGGTCATCCCGCTCGACTTCCCCGACGCCCCCGACGTCGACAATCCGGAGCGGGCGCTGAACGCTTCGTTGGCGCAGCTGCGCCACTGGTACCTGGCGCCCACGAGCCCGGGCCAGCTATCGGGGGCCGGGGTCCGTTTCGCCATCACCACGGACGGTCTCTCCTCGCTGAACGAGTTTCTACCCAACCTGCGCATTGCCGTGGCGCGGGGGCTGCCCGCCGACGATGCCCTGGCGGCCCTCACCACCACGCCGGCCGACTGGCTGGGCATCGATCGCACCCACGGCACCATCGAAGCGGGCAAGGTGGCCAACCTCGTCGTGAGCGAAGGCGATCTCTTTAACGAAGAGGCTACGGTCCGCGACGTCTGGGTGCAGGGGAAGGTCTACGGCGTCACCCGTCCAGCGCAGGTCGACCCTCGAGGGACCTGGCTCATCGCCTCCGACGACGAGTGGGGTTTCGAGGCGGAGCTCCGTCTCGAGGGCCCGTTGAACCGTTTGGGTGGTCACATCGATGTCACCGACGGAGAGCGGATCGACTTGTCCTCGGCGAGCGTCGTGGCCGAGACGGGCCGGATCGAGGTGCGTTTCGATGGCGAGGACCTGGGATACGAGGGGACGGCTCTCTTGGCCGGCTCGGTCGCAGGCGATGAGTTCTTCGGCTGGACCTCTCTCCCGAACGGGGCGGACCCGTCGTTCCAAGGCACGCGAACGCAGGCGTTCGAAGGGGCTGCGCGCGGCACCGTGGCGATGAACGTTCCCGAGATCGACCTTCCCTTCATCCGCCCCATGATGGAGTACGGACGGAGTTCTATCCCCGAGCAGCCGGCCGCGGTGGTCGTGCGCAACGCCACGGTATGGACGCAGGGTACTCAAGGACGATTGGAAAACGCCGACCTCCTGGTGCGGGCTGGACAGGTGGCGGAGGTAGGTATCGATCTCGAGGCCCCCTCAGGTGCAGTGGAGATCGACGCCACGGGCAAGCACGTGACCCCTGGACTGATCGACGTCCACATCCATGCGGGAGTCAGCGGGGTGAACGAGAGTGGCTTCGCCATCGTTCCCGAGGTGCAGATGGGGGACGTGGTGACGCACAACAACATCTGGATGTACCGTCAGCTCGCCGGCGGACTGACGACGGCTCACGTGAAGCACGGTTCCGCCAACCCCATCGGGGGCGAGAACGTGTTCGTGAAGATGCGGTGGGGTTCCTTGCCGGAGGACCTCAAGCTCGAGAACGCGCCTCGGACGGTGAAGTTCGCACTGGGCGAGAACCCCAAGCGTCGTCAGGGGCGCTACCCCGATACCCGCATGGGAACTCAGGAGATCATCCGCGACCACTTCATGGCCGCTCGGGACTACGAGCGCGAGTGGCAGCGGTGGGAGGCCAACGGCGAGGGTATTCCACCCCGCCGTGACCTTCGGACGGAGGCGATTCTCGACATCCTGAACCAGGAGTTGCTCATTTCGTCGCACGGCTACCGCGCCGACGAGTTCCTGGCGCTGATTCGCCTGGCGGAGGAGTTCGGGTTCCGGGTGCAAACGCTGCAACACGGGGTCGAGGCCTACAAGATCGCCTCCGAGTTGGCTGCCTCGGGCGTGGCCGCCGCAGTGTGGAGCGACTGGGGCGCATTCAAGCTCGAGGCATACGACGCGACCGTGTACAACGCTCGCATCCTCATGGAGGCTGGCGTGGTGACATCGCTACACTCCGACGACAACCAGATCTCCACCCGCATGAACTGGGAGGCGGGCAAGTTGCTGCGCACCGGACTCACGGAAGAGCAGGCGCTTTCGACCGTGACCAACCAGTCGGCCCAAGCCGTGGCCATCGACGACCAGGTCGGCTCTCTGGAACCGGGTAAGGACGGCGACTTCGTCATCTGGAGCGGCAACCCGCTCTCGCAGTTCACTCGGGCGGAGCAGACGTGGATCGATGGCCGGCGTTACTTCTCGTTGGAGGAGGACGCGGCCCAACGTGAAGAGATCGAACGGGAGCGGACCCAACTCATCCAGGCCGCCCTCTCAGTTGAGGGGAGGGGTAGACGATGAACACCACCAAGAGAGGAACCATGACGGGAGTTCTGACCCGGGCGGGTACCATGGCCACCCTAACGGTGATATCGGCCGTCGTTGCACCGCTGTTGCCCTCGAGCGCCACAGCACAGGTGCGCATGACCGTCTCGCCCCAATCTCAGCCGATCGCGCTTCAGGGGGCCACAATCCACACCGTGACGAACGGGGTCATCGAGAACGGTACCATCCTCTTCAACAACGGGGTGATTACCGCGATCGGGACCGACGTACAGCTCCCCGCGGGGACGCGGGTGGTGGACGCCTCGGGTAAACACATCTATCCCGGCCTCATCGACGCCTACAGCACCGTGGGGATCAGCGAGATCGGATCGGTCGACGTCTCCAGCGACACCAACGAGCTGGGCGACTTCAATCCGAACGTTCGAGCGGAGGTCGCGGTCAATGCCGAAAGTCGCCACATCGGCACTACACGCTCTGCAGGGGTGCTCGTGAGCTTGACCACCCCCGGAGGCGGCCTCATCTCCGGTATGTCGTCCGCCCTCAATCTCGAGGGCTGGAGTTGGGAGGAGATGTCGTTGGAGTCGGCCGCGGCCCTCAACGTGAACTGGCCCAACCCCAACCCTCGCCGCGGGGGCCGGGGTGGCGGGGCGGGAGGCGCTCCGACCTATGAGGAGCGGGTCCAGGAGCTCAAGGACTTCTTCGCGGAGGCACGAGCCTACCGCGACGCCGTCGCCGCGGGTGAGGAGGTTCGGAGCGACTCCCGCTACGCTGCCATGATTCCTGCGCTGAACGGGGAGATCCCAGTCGTGGTGGCCGCCGACGGGGCCGCCCAGATCAACGACGCCATCACCTGGGGCCAGGGGGAAGGAGTCCGGATCGTGATCCGTGGAGGACGCGATGCCATTCATGTTGCGGACCGCCTGGTGAGCGAGAACATCCCGGTGATCCTCACGTCCACCATGGCCGCTCCGGGTCGGGCCTACGAGGGGTACGACGGTGCCTATTCCATGCCGGCACGGCTGTATGAGGCGGGCGTGAAATTCGCAATCTCAGGCGGCGCGGGTGCTCTCTATACGAACCGTTTGCCTTGGGAGGCGGGGGTGGCCGTCGCCTTCGGGCTTCCGGAGGAGGAAGCCGTCAAGGCGGTGACCATCAACGCCGCGGAGTTCATGGGTCTGGACGATCGGGTCGGTTCGCTAGAGGCGGGCAAGCAGGCGACGCTCCTCATCACTACGGGGAACCCGCTGGACATGACGACCAACATCGAGCAGGCCTACATCCAGGGCCGCGAGCTCGACATGAATGACATCCAGAAGCATTTCTTCGAGAAGTACATGGTCAAGGTCAGGCAGTTGCGGCCCGTGGTGTTTTAGGTGGGTCGGAGGGGGCCCGGGCGCTGGCCCTAGCTCCCTCCGCTTCTGTCATTCGGCGGAAGCGTCGTAACTCATCGCATTGCCATCTGCCGTGCCAACGGTCACCTCCGTCCGGCCTCTCAGTTCGGGAGCGGAATCCCCCGCTCTAGTAGCACCTCGGCCAGCAACCGCGACCCGTTCACTCCGCTCGGGAAGCCCGAATACAGCGTTATGTGGGCCATCATCTCGGAGAGCTCCTCCGGCGTGACGCCGTTGTCGAGCCCCCGTCCGAGGTGAACGCGGAGTTGGTCCGTCTGGTACGCGGCCTGTGTCATTGCGATCGTGATAAGGCTCCGGTCACGAGGCGAGAGCTCGCTGCGCGGCCAGGTTTCCCCGTAAACGAGGCCTGAGATCAGCGTGCCGAGGTACGGCGCGCCGGGGAACCGAGAGTCGGGCAGCGGCAGGCCTCGCTGTTCGAACACATCAGCGGCCACGCGCGCCGCGTTCACGCCTGTCGGGAAGCCGGAGTAGAACGTCACGTGTGTGATGAGCTCGGAAATCTCCTCCTGTGTCACCCCGTTGTCCAGCGCCCGACCGACGTGGAACTGCACCTCGCTGGATGCATAAAGCGCCGTGCCGACCGCCACGGTGACGAGGCTTCGATCCCGGGGCGACAACTCCGATCTCTCCCAGGTCTCGGCGTAGAGCAAATTGAGGAGGTCCCCGACGTAGGGCGTGCCGGGGAAGACGCCAGGAAACAGAGGGTCGGCGTCCGAATTCGTTTCCCGGGGCGAAGTGTCGGGCGGGGACTGAGGTAGGCCGCGTTCGGCAAATACCTCAGCGGCGACCCGGGCTGCGTTCACCGCGGTCGGGAAGCCCGAATACCACAGCACGTGCCCGATGAGTTCGGCGATCTCGCTCTGCGTGACGCCGTTGTCGAGTGCCCTGCCGATGTGGATGCGAAGCTCGTTTGTTGCGTAGAGCGCCTGGGTGACCGCAACCGTGATGAGGCTACGGTCTCGGGGCGAGAGTTGCGGGCGCTCCCAGATGTCTCCGTAGAGGACGGTGTTGCGGATCTCACCCAGATACGGCGAGGCGTCGTAAGCGCCAACGGGCGCCGCAGGCTGCTGCGCCGCGAGCGGGGATTG
>UINC01001812.1_pt1 | contig 17310 bp, 13 predicted proteins | sample 5385821 | NCBI WGS metagenome assembly UINC01 (sample SAMEA4666929, study PRJEB26691) | marine metagenome | isolation source: Pacific Ocean | place: Pacific Ocean | collected 2011-10-13 | reverse complement strand
TCCCAGGCACCATAGTTTACTTTGTGCAAAAGAACACGATACCAGGCAATTCCGGAAACTTGAACTTGAACAACGTCAGCAACTCAGGATGCCTCCTTTTCATTCACTAACGATGGTTGTCTGCAGCAGTCCACATGAAGAACGAGCTGAAAGTTTGATCCGGGAAATTGCTGAAAAGATTCTGGTAATTTCTTCTAAAAAGAGCGCCTCACAAACTTTAAAATTGTCTGAAAAAGCTAAACGATTTGATACTGTTCAAGTCATCGGACCAATTGAAGCACCGATGAAAAAATTACGTAACCGTTTTCGTTGGCAACTCCTGCTGAAAGCAAACGATGTGCGCCCACTTTTGTGTTTGTTAATTCAGATTTTTGAAACACCTCCTTTGACCAGGCGTAATGAGTTGATTCAGATTGATGTAGATCCCCACAACTTGATGTAAATAAAGGCACTATGGACAAAAGGAACACTTAATTGCAGGGACACAATAAGGCTGCATAGGATATTAAACCTGAACACCTTAATAATCTGCCTTCACTAATAACATCAGTGGTTAGCGTTTCTTAACGATTTTAGCGGTTAAAACAAAAAAGGGGAAATAAATGAATCTTACACAATGGAGCCAACTTGCTTTAATCTGCATCATGGGAGCCATGTCTCCTGGGCCAAGTCTTGCTGTGGTTTTACGGAATACAGTTTCTGGTGGCCGGACACAAGGCATTTTTACCGGAATCGGCCACGGACTAGGCATCACGTTTTATTCTGTATTAGCTATTGCAGGACTGGTAACGCTCTTCAAAACCATTCCGCATTTTTTCCTGATTGCTCAAATTGTTGGATCAATTTTTTTAATATGGCTTGGAGCAAATATGATAATCTCGGCCATAAGTTCCGGAGAAAGTAAAAATGAAGAAACGATTCCGAGAGTTTCTGGACGTCGTGGATTTTTTGAGGGTTTCTTGATTGCATTTCTGAATCCCAAAATCGCAGCCTGGCTACTGGCTCTTTTCAGTCAGTTCGTACAGCCTGAAGCTGCATTTCCAGAACAGTTGCTTTTAGTTTCAACAGTGGGAGGTATTGATGCAACCTGGTATTGTCTAGTAGCAATTCTTGCTTCTTCAGGAGGACTGGTGAAAGGATTGCGGCGGAGCGCAAAGCGCATTGACTTAGTAATGGGTGTGCTGCTGATTTTGCTGGCTGCTGGAATGCTCTGGCGTGTAATTCCTTTCTTCAGTTAAGTCATAGTTCTATGGCACAAATCCGGTAAACATTTAATCAAGATTTTGAACAGATCTGAAAATTTTTCATCAAATCGATTCTGCAGGAGAAACATTCGCTTATCCACGAGAAACTACCAAAGAAGGAGTGTTTATGATTTGGATGAAACAACCGTAGAAAACATTTGCCTGTGTCGGAAACAAGTAAATACTAGGAACTTACTATATAAAACAAAATCAGTCTGGACCAGGCAGCCATGTCTGCAACTGCGGTTATATGGTTTTACCAGAGGTCTGAGGGAAAAGGCTGACTACATTCATGTGTAAACATTCCCAAAAGGCAGCAAAAAACTAGGCTGCATATCCATGCAATACAATCTGGTTGCAGTCAGCAACAAGCAGGCAGTCAACTTATGAACCAAGCTGAAGTTTGAAACAGTCTGTAAAATCCCAAAGGATTTTAAACCACCTGAAAAGGACTACGTGGACGCGCTGGTTATGTATAAATGGTTCTGAATTCTCAAATGTTTTGTTCATTTTTGCAGCAATACTTTAGATCACTCAAGGTCAACAATTACGGTTGATTTATCCTTAACCTTAAGCCTTCAACGTCGACGTGACAAAGTGTCCGGGAATTCGTAATGGGCCTCCCTTGGAATATTAACTTTTTATTTTATCTAACTCTGGGGCTTGCCCCATTTTTCTCGATTTCACACATTTGGAAAAAGTTAAAAATGCTTTATTCGGGAACACTGATTCGTCTGATAGACTGGTTCGACTTGTTAATGCATATTGCACCGAGGATACTACTGCTTATGAAAAAATTGTTTTCACTCTGATTGGATGCGATTGGATAGAAAACGGATGAAGAAAATTTAATTCATCGAATTTAGTGCGTCTGTTCAATCTTTGACAATCGCAGCAAGCTGGCCTAATACATTGAAAAAGGGAAATACTGTTAACAAACTTGCTGCACTTCGACTGATTGAAAAGCAGTTTCACTGTCTTTAATCAAACCCAATTCCTCTACACTCCAACCACGGCGTTCCCATTCTAACTGAAACGTTTCCTGCAGGCTTTCCAGAAGCAGTTGTCGTAATCGATGCATGGAGCGTCCAGGGTAAATCCCTACAGATTCAAGGGAGTGCATTTCTTGGCGCAGGCTGTCTTCATGGACGTAGGGGAATATTTGTGCAATCTGCACAACAGAATCTTTGAGAGGAATTGAACCATGCTGCAAAAACACCCTGTTAGGTAAAGAATCCGGCTGGTGAATAGCTCTGACACGTTGCGCACTACCAATAATTTTTCGTCCTTCAACCAATATTTCATAAGCAGATGGATCCACAAAGCAGATATGTGGATCCTTATTTTTCTTCCGAATGGTCCGTTCCTGTATATCAGGATTAAGACCCAACCGTTGAAAAAAGCGGCTAAATCCTTTTGCCAGGTAGCGATAGTTGTCCAGCACACCTCCTGAGAATTGTTGATCCAGCACTCCTCCAACCAATGAATATGTGAGGTCAAATCCATGCAAAACAGCTTTCCCGCCTGTTGTTCGGCGAACAACAGGAATTTCAAGACTCTCACACACTTCCAAATCAATTCGACTGTCAAGTACTTCATTGCGCCCAAGTGAAAGAGTCGGGCATTCCCAGTCATAAATTCTGAATACAGGATAATCATCCTGAGAATAATTATCCAACAGCATCAGATCTGCTGCCATATTGAAACTGCCTGAGCGGGGAATGTCTTCAATCAGACGCCAGATTCCCATTTAGAATGCTTACTAAAATTATGATTTTGGGTTGAGTAAACTTGATAAATCAATTCCTCCTGTCATTTTTCCTATTTGCTGGCCGAGTGAGTTCTGCATGTTTTTCTGGCTTTGCCTGATACCTTCATTGACTGCAGAAAGTATCAAATCCTGTAGAGTCTCAATATCATCCACATCTACTACTTCTGGGTCAATTTCAATGCTTTTTGCTTCTTGTTTGCCATTGAAAGTCATCTTAACCATCTCCCCTCCAACAGAAACAGAGAAAATCTGCTTGGCTAACTCCTCCTGTTGCTGTTTCATAGTTTCAGAAAGTTCCTGGGCCTTTTTCATCATTTCATTCATGTCAATCATTATTCACACCATTAGTTTTAACGTTAATTAATCTATCAACAAAAAAGTTTAATTACGCTGCCTTTTTATGCATTGTGCAATTCGATACAAGTAATTCTGCTATTTGTAAAAACAGAGAGAACATCTTTGACTTGCGGAAATGCACATGCTTTTTTTCGTTTTAATTCTTTTTCCTGCTCAATAAGTATTTGCTCATGCTCTGCAATTGTTAGTTGTGATGTAGCAGTTGGAGAATTTTCACAACTCACATGAACTGAATGACCAGTCCAGTCTGTAGCAATTTGTTCCAGCGACTCTCGATTTTGTTCAGTCAGCATGGACGCATAGTTCCCGCTTTTGAAAGATAGCTTTAATTGTGATCCTGCCATAATCTGAGGAATTGCATTGCGTATAAAACTCGCTAGTTTTGAAGACTGTTTTTGAACTTCAGCTGAAAATTCACACCACTCTTCCGGAGGTTCCTCAGCTGACTGTTCAGTATTTTGATCTGCAACCTGACTTTCAGTCTCTTCCTTTTGAACAAGTGAATTTTGAGCTTCCGGAGTCGTTTCCCGCACCACATTTTCGGTTAGTTCAGCTTCTGCCTGAAATGAAACAGTTTCTGCTACATAGGTTTTTTCTCTATCAGCCTGAGAAAATTGTTTTTGCTCTGTGCTATCATCTTGCTTTTCAGGAGTGTTTGACTCTGGATCAGTTTCACTCGATTGCAATGAAGATTGTTCAGTAGAGACTACTTTTCCTGATTGCAAAATGTTTTTGATGACAGATGCATCCGCAACCGGTTTTTTCTCTCCGTATACACCTGAAAATAAGTGTTGCTGATTTGCAACAGAATTTTCTGTTACTGCCGGGGACACCAGTAGATTTTCTTTTTCTAAAGCTGTTTTTTGCGAATCTGAATCGGCATGAGTTTTACCTTTGCGAATATTTTGTATTTCACTGATAATCTCTTGAAGACCAACCAGGGGCTCAATAGATGCAATCTTGAGAATGGCCATTTCAAAACAAATTTTTGTATGTGTACTGCGTTTCATCTGCTCTTCCAGTTCAAGCAAAATATGAAAGACCTGTTGTAACTCATCAGTACTTACAATTTTTCCTAAAGCAGCAAATGATTCCAAATCATCAGACGGGATATCCTGAAAAAGAGCGGGGTTTGCACCAAGAGTCCGTACAAGTGCGATGGTTTTTATCGTTTGCAACAAGTCAGATAAAATATCATTTACATCATGTCCGTGTTCTTGAAGCTCCTGAAAATAACGCAGAGCCTTTCCCTCATTTTTTTTCAGAACTGCCTCAATGAATGCAAACCTGGACTCACTGTCCAGTATCCCAAGAATCTGGGCAACCTTCTGATCTGTGGCAGATGTCCCCGTAAAACTTAGAATTTGATCAATTGCAGTCAGAGCGTCTCTCATTCCGCCAACAGAATTTCGGGCGATCATTTCTATGGCCCTCCGTGACAGTTCAAGATTTTCATTCTTGGCTACTTTTTCCAGAAAATCCGCCATTTTATTTATCGGTATACGTAAAAAGTCATAACGTTGACAACGGGAAATAATGGTCGGAGGAATTTTATAGGGATCGGTGGTAGCAAAAATAAACTTCACATACGGAGGAGGTTCCTCCAGAGTTTTCAGGAGCGCATTAAAAGACTCAAGAGTGAGCATATGCGCCTCGTCAATGATGTAGACTTTGTAACGACATCTTGCGGGCACATAATTTACGTTTTCACGCAACTCACGAATATTTTCTATCCCACGGTTGGAGGCTGCATCTATTTCGTAAACATCTGATGAGGCGTTCTGATTGATTTCAACGCAGTTTTCACATTCATTACACGGGTTACCATTGTCAAGATTCAAGCAGTTGAGAGACTTGGTTAATATCCTGGCTGCACTCGTTTTTCCAACACCACGTGAACCTGTAAATAAAAAGGCATGAGCCACTCTGTCTGAAAGTACTGCATTGCGTAAAGTTTGAGCAGCAGTTTCTTGTCCAATCAGATCGTCGAAACGGGAGGGACGTAACTTACGCGCCAGAACAACATAAGACATGAAAAGGATTCCATTTTTAACGAAGAGAGGCTGAGGAATGCGGCACATCTACGAAATCTTAGTGCTGCTTCCGCTAGGATCTGACACGATTCGAAATTTTCGATTGCGCACCCCCAGCCATCAGAAGTGTTTCAACATAAAATATTTAATAACAAATACTATGTACTATTTGATTCTAATTTATTTACTGTTTTTTGGCAATTAGAATTTAATAAGATTTACTAATCGTATCAGATGGGGAACAGCAGAGTTCAATTGAAAACCGACCCCAGATAATTGCCATTCAGAAATTTTTTTGTTGGTTGGTAATACTTGCTCAAAGCAACCACATCCCAACCCTGATCCTTGGCTGGGATAGTTTTAATTACATTTTCCTCAAGAGTCAACTTCTCCATTTTTATATTTTTATCACATGCAATGACTTCACAAAGTTTAATAATACTGATAGAATTGGGTACTAAACAATTTCCCTTCACAGTAAAATTTTTTTGTTTCAAGGCGGTTCCATGTCCAAGTGGCTAACAGTTGCAGATGTCGTTCAGTTGCTTCATGTTCCAGAGGCAACCATTTACCGTTGGGTCCGCCAGGGTGATATTCCTTGCATCGTGCGCCGTGGGAAACACTACTTTAATCAATCTACTCTAGTTTCCTGGGCTGAATCTAAACACATTCACCTTGAAGAGCACACAAGAAGAAACAGGAAGAAAAATGTGCCAGTTTCTCAGTCACGCCTGATTGAAGCTCTCAAAGCCGGAAATGTATATCAGGCTGTACCATCAGATTCGTTAGAAGAGCTTTTTCAGGAAGTTGCTTTACGTATGGATTTGCCTCAGCTCATTACAGAATCATTGGCAGAGCAGCTGATGCATCGTGAACAACTTTCCTCAACAGGAATTGGAAAAGGTATTGCCATTCCTCATCCGAGCATTACACTAGGACAACAAATTACTCAATCAATGGTGGGCACATTTTTTTTAGAGACACCTTTAGATTTTAAGGCACCTGACGGTTTGCCGGTTTTTGTGATATTTGTTCTATTGAGTGCAGATTCTTTTCATCATCTACAACTGCTATCTCAAATGGCCCGTTTTCTAAGTCATGCGAAAATGAATGACTTTCTCAAACACTCTCCTTCATTAGATAATCTCGTTGATAAATTTCAAAAAACTCTGGCGGAGACAACTTAATAAATTCCTTTCACGCGGTCTCGCTGGCACTGACGCCGAACTGCTTTCACGCTTTCAAGCCGTTTCAGCACGAGAAGCACTGGTAATGATGACTGCAGCATTGGCAATAGGTCTGGTCTGCGGAATACTTGCAGTTGGACTTAACTGGAGTGTCCATTCTCTAAGACTCTTCATAACTGAATTAGACTTAGGCTGGCGTGCCATTTTTTTCCCAGCGCTAGGAGCCGGAATTGCTATATTTTTGGTGCGTTCCCTGATGCATGACTCTGCAGGACATGGTGTTTCCGACGTGATTAAAGCCATGGCAATGGGATCAGAAGCGCTCAGGAGACGCATGATTTATTCGCGATTTTTCGGTAGTTTACTGACAGTAGGCAGTGGTGGTTCAACTGGTTTGGAAGGTCCAATTGTCAGTATCGGCGGTGCTCTTGGTTCTGCGCTAGGTCGTTGGCTCGATATGAATGAGCGTCACAAAAAACTACTAGTGGGTTATGGAGCAGCGGGTGCAGTTGCTGGTATTTTCAATGCGCCTTTGACTGGTTTGATTTTTTCGTTAGAAATAATTATTGGCGAATGGACGTATCTGACGATACTGCCGACTATCATTGCGGCAGTTTCTGCAACAGAAGTCAGTCGCCTGATTATGGGCAATAAAATTGCTTTTACCCAGGAAATAGCCGGATTTTCTATCGCCTCTTTACTTGCCTGTTTTGCACTTGGAGCATTGACAGGGATTATCTCAATCCTGTTTGCTAGAAGCCTGTTGTTATGGGAAAAGTTTTTTTCAAAAATATCTCTTCATCTTTGGATTCGTGCTACAATTGGCGGATTGTCTGTGGGGGTCCTAGGTTATTTTATGCCGGAAGTTTTGTCTGAAGGTTACTCAGCGACTCAAGTCTTTCTAACTGATACCATTCGGCCTGAACTTGGCTTTGTATTACTTTTTGTCCTGCTCAAATTTCTCGCCTGCGGCATAACCCTGGGTAGTGGAGGTGTCGGAGGAGTTTTCGCGCCCAGCCTGGTGATTGGAAGTGGAGTAGGATTGGCTTTTGGCATGATTCTGCATTTACTGCCTCTGAATGGTGTTGCTGAAGATGCTGCTTTTGCTTTAGCGGGAATGGCTGGAATGGTTGCCGGTGTTATGCATGGACCACTGACTGGGATTTTTCTTGTAATGGAGGCAACAAGTGGATACTCAATGATTTTACCATTAATGTTGACTGCAAGCAGCGCCATGGTTGTGAGTTCGTTCTTCGAAATTGGTTCGGTCTATACACAAGAACTGATTAAACAAGGCAGTTTGATTAAGCGTGGAACAGATCGCTACTTACTGCATCATCTCAATATTGTAGATATTTTGGATAAGGATTTTATCACTATCCGTGAAAATCTACTTTTAAGAGATTTTATTGATGAGTTCAAAAAAGCACGTCGAAATTATTTTCCAGTGCTGAATGAAGAAAAAGAATGTGTGGGAGTTGTATTTCTTGACGACATCCGCCCTCACCTTTTTGAGACAAATCTTTATGATTTAGTTACAATGGGTTCAGTCATGCGGAACCTGCCGGTAATCAGTCTAAATGAACCAATCAGCGCAGCTTTGGACAAGTTTGAAACCTCCAAAGTCTGGTCATTACCTGTTGTTGAGGGGGATAGATTTTTAGGAATGCTTTCCAAATCAACTCTCTTTGACCATTATCGCCGCGAACTGCAAATTCAATCAATTTAAAAAAATGTTCACTAATCACTTGATATTTTTTCTTGTTCCCCTACCTTTACAACATCCAGTTTTATTTCAAAGAAGAATGAGGTATGAAATCCTGCAGTCTTCGGATTAAAATCTCTAAACCCAAAATGCAAGGAGTTATGAATAAATCAGAATTAATCGATGAGTTAGCAACACGTACCGGATATAAGCCGATATTAACCGACAAGATGGTGCGGATCTTCTTTGACCGCATCAAAGTTGCTCTTAGAACCGGTGATAAAGTGGAGATCCGCGGATTTGGTTCTTTTACGCTGAAGAAATATAGAGGATATACAGGACGAAATCCCAAAACAGGAGAAAAAGTGGAAGTCAAACCAAAACAACTACCCGTTTTCAGGACAGGCAAAGACTTACGCAGCCGCGTCAATAGGTAAATTTATTACGAATTTCAGGAATCCTCGGCTGTATCTTTTGCATGTTGATCCAGCAAATCACTGAATCGTGGTGAAGGTTCAATCAACTTATTGATTTGAACTGCATTTTTTCCTTTGTAAGCGCCTTGGGTAGCCAAAAATTTGAGTTTGTCCTGTACCAGAACCCTGAGAGGTTTGTTTTGATCCTGATTTAAAAGGATTCTATCTCCCGATTTCAAACTGAGAAATCTCCGAAGGGTCATACGGGCTTCTCCTAGAGCAACCTTTACTCCAACTTTAGAGTTAAGTAGATTTTCTTCAAGACGACTTACGTTGACTGCATTGACCTCTTCATCGTAGCTTGATTTTCCTGCCTCAAGTTGAGTCCGTACCGGGTCAAGCATCGAATAAGGCAGGCAAAGGCTCATTGTGTAAGGGACACGGTTGATTTCAACATCGAAAGTAGTACTTGCCACAACCTCTTCCTGTGGAACAATAGCCGTGAATTTAGGATTAACTTCCATGCGTTCAAAATATGGTTCCAGCGGAGTCAATCTCTTCCAGGCTTTCCCTAGATCTTCTAGTGCGTCATGAACTACTTTGGATAGCATTCTAGTTTCAATGCCGGTGAGTTCTCTTTTCGGAGGTGGATTTTCAAACCAGCCATTTCCTCCGAATAGCATATCAATCAGGATGTACACCAGATGATGCTCAAAAACTAAAATGGCGTGACCATGTAGGGGATTCAAGCCAAAAACAGTCAGCGATGCCGGAGTTGAAATTGCTCCAAGATAATCCCGGAAGCTAACCAACTCTGTCGCTCGGCGTGTTATCGTTACCGGACGTCTCACATGATGTGAAAAAGTTTGCGCATATATTCTTGCAAAACGGTCATAAACTGCTTCTAGCCCCGGCATTCTCCCGCGGATAACTGGAGCCTGATGACCTAATTCGTAGGGCAGTACCTCGGTTTTTTCATGTTCTTCAGGGTTCAGTCGTTTATCTTGTTCATCTGAAATACGTTTCAAGATTGCATTTAATTCTTTTTTCGACTGAGACATATATTGTTGGAGTAATGCTGTGAAATTAGGAGTTCTGGTTTATCTAGAGAACAATGATGAACATATACTGATGATTCACCGTGAAAAGGTGGACGAACATCGGGGCCTCTGGTTAGCTCCCGGCGGAAAAGTTGAACCTAATGAGGCTCCATACGAAACTGCAGCCCGTGAAATGCAAGAAGAAACTGGACTGCAAATTAAAGATCCGGAACTGAGAGCAGTCCTTTCTTTTCCTGACCATGGCGACTCACCTTTCGGCGACGAGTGGCATGTCTTTGTATTTTACTCAACCAGTTATTCTGGCACGCTTGCAGAAAATTGCCCCGAGGGCCGGCTGGAATGGATCCCCAAAGACGACCTGACTAAGCTTGCCACATGGGAAGGTGACCGGTTGTTTACTCCTAAAGTTTTAGAATCCGGATGCTTTTCTGCTAAATTCCTTTACTCTGGTGAAACTTTGTTAGACTATACTTTTTCCGAGTCTCCCGTACGATTGTAAATTCGAATCTTTTGAAACGCAAGGCAAGACAAATTTTTCGCATAATTAGTACAATGTTCCGTTATTATAGCTTGATCTTAATGTTCGTTGTTTTCTTGGTAGGCTGTCAAGTTCAGGTACAATATTCTTCAGAGTTTCCGTCAAAAACTATTATCACAAGTGAGGAAAATTATTGGTTTTGGGGTTTAGTAGGAGAAAAAGTATACGAAGTTTATGATCTTTGTCCCCATGGTCGAGTCTATGAAGTCCACATTCACAACACTTTTATGCAAAGTTCATTCACTGTTCTTACATTGGGAATCTACAGTCCACGCACAATCACCATTGTCTGTTCAGTTCGAGATGAGTAATCAATATAATCTCCTAGAAAATGCATGGAAGATGAAACACAAAATTTCTCCCCGGAAAAATAAGCAGTTTTCATCCACTTCTCATGATTCCCTGATTGCTCCGGCTGTAGATGAGAGTTGACTGACAATGTCTGCTGCTTAATAATAACTTTTCAAATAATCGGAACTCAATATTCTTATTTTAATTATTTAGGAACTGATAGTTCCGTTTTTAAACCACACAAACATCTTGATATTATCATATTGATATTTAAATTATTTTTCTATATTACATAATTATAAATTTCGATTTAATAAGGATGATTATATAATTTTCTTTTAAAGGTTTTAATTAACAGAAGTCAAGGTTCTTATTTTAAAAATATTTTATATATTCTTTAATATAATCAGTTAGATATTTATTGGCATTGCATATGCAAAAAGTCGTGTGTCGGATTGAAATCTTGAGAGTTCGGAAATTTTTTATTAATTATGTCAAGCAGAACAAATGGAAATACTTAATTTAAAATCAGATTCGTTCGAAAGCAACATGTCTACGGAGTTAACAAATCATGTCGAGGAAAATGCTGGCCAAACTACAACTTGGTCCATGGAAATTCTTCCTCACAATATTTCTAATCTTTCGTTGATTCCAGATTTTGTGAACGAAGTTTACATAACCATGATTCCAGGAGCTAGTTGTCGGGAAACTATACAAACGGCTCATCAAATTCAAGCCGTCGGGAAACAGGCTGTACCCCACATAACAGGGCGAAGTTTTAAAGGAGTTGAGGAATTGAGTGCGTGTCTTTCAGAACTTCAAGAAACTGGAATAGATAGGGCCTTGTTGATCGGTGGTGGTCAATCCGAGCCAGCAGGCGACATTACCTGTGTAATGGATATGTTAAAAACTGGTTTGTTTGCAAAATACGGAATTAACGCTTTTGACTTTGCAGGACATCCTGAGGGAAATCCAGACGATCCAAATTCTGAAGCCCATTTGTTGGAAAAATTGCTTTGGACGGAAGAGCGTGGTATTCCGGCCCGCATTGTAACGCAATGGTGTTTTGATTCTGATGGCACAAATGACTGGATCTCCGGACTTAGAGAAAAAGGAATCCGGAATCCGATTCACATTGGCATTCCCGGCCCTTCAACCATGAAAACTTTACTAAGCTTTGCCAAGGTCTGTGGAGTGCAGGCTTCAGCACGGGTTTTGCGCAAACAGGGATTGAACATCAGCAAATTGATGTTTGTCAATAAGCCGGACAAAATAATTTCTGAACTGCGCGGCTACGATAAACTCCATCTGTATCCTTTTGGAGGCATTGCCAAGTCTGCTGATTGGCTGAATGAATGGCAAAGGATTAACTGTTAGGGACAAACCAGGATTTGTTTCTATACCTCAAACCTAGAAGCTCCTCTATGCCTCTTTCTTCCAAAGTTCAAGAAGCACGGGTTGTTTTTACCCCCTCAGGAAAGCGTGGTTATTTCCCTGTGGGAACTCCTGTGTTGAAAGCAGCACAGACTTTGGGAGTGGACATCGATTCAGTTTGCGGTGGTCGAGGTCTTTGTGGACGCTGTCAGATCCTGCAAGCCACAGGTAATTTCCCCAAACACAAAATTAACTCTAAATCCGGAAATATCTCTGCGCCAAGTGATACTGAAAAGGCTTATGCTGAGCGTCCTAATAAAACACTTGAAGACGGCAGGAGACTAAGTTGCGCAACCCAGATATTAGGTGATTGTGTAATTGATGTTCCTGCGGATAGTCAAGTTCATCAGCAGATTGTACGCAAAGACGCTGATGCATTTGATATTGAAATTGTGCCACCAGTGCAATTGCATTACGTCGAAGTCTGGCAGCCAGACATGCATGACCCATCCGGTGATTTGCGTCGCTTGCGTGAAGCTTTGGAGCGTGAATGGAAGCTCAAGAATTTACGCTTTGGTCCTGGTATGCTGCTGTCATTGCAAAGGGAGCTGAGAGAAAGTAACTGGAAAGTTACCGTAGCTGTGGATTATCTGGGACAGGTAATTGCGGTATATCCCGGGTTTAGGGAATCCTTATGTGGCCTTTCAATAGATGTTGGATCAACCACAGTAGCGGCCCACCTATGCAATCTCAGAACAGGTGAAGTGCTGGCTTCTGCAGGAGTGATGAATCCGCAAATACGCTTTGGCGAAGATTTGATGAGTCGCGTTTCCTATGTGATGATGCATCCTGGAGGTGATCTTGAAATGACAAAAGAGATCCGGACGGCTATCAACGAACTTGCAAAAAAAGTTACTACCCAAGCCCAACGGGAATTAGACGAAATAGTAGAAGTTACTTTTGTCGGTAATCCCATTATGCACCACCTGTTGCTTGGTATTAACCCTGTAGAACTTGGAGGAGCACCTTTTGCGTTGGCCACCGACGAAAGTGTAAGAGTTCGAGCAAGGGATTTAGATTTAACTTTGCATACCAATACACGTTGTTACGTTTTACCAAGCATCGCAGGACACGTTGGTGCTGATGCGGCAGGCATGATTTTGTCCGAAGCCCCTTATCACCGGGAAGCCATGTCATTGCTAGTAGATATAGGGACCAATGCAGAAATTGTATTAGGCAACAATGAACGCCTTATGGCCGCATCAAGTCCAACAGGCCCTGCTTTTGAAGGTGCACAAATTTCTTCCGGGCAACGGGCCGCTCCCGGAGCAATTGAACGTGTGCGAATTGACCGTGAAACTTTGGAACCTCGTTTCCAGGTCATCGGCTCTGATTTGTGGTCGAATGAATCTGGCTTTAAAAAAGCTACAAAAGCGATGGACATCACTGGAATTTGCGGTTCAGGAATCATAGAGGTGATTGCTGAAATGTATTTAACGGGCATTCTCAGTCAGGATGGCGTGATAAATGGTGCTTTGGCTACAAAGAGTAAGCATATAATTCCCGATGGCCGCACATTTTCGTATGTTTTATCCCATGGAAAACATATTATTCAAATCACTCAAAATGATGTCAGAGCGGTGCAGTTGGCCAAGGCGGCACTCTACGCTGGAATCCGTTTGCTGATGGAGCGCATGGAAACTGAAACTGTTGATCGCATTCGACTGGCCGGTGCTTTCGGAAGCCATATTGACGTGAAATACGCTATGGTCTTGGGGTTGATTCCGGATTGTGATTTAGAATATGTCAGTTCTGCAGGAAATGCTGCTGGAACTGGTGCAACAATCGCCTTGCTGAATTATGAGTCGCGTAAAGAAATTGAAGAAATCGTGAGGCAGGTAGAAAAAGTGGAAACTGCCGTAGAAGTAAAATTTCAGGAACACTTTGTTGATGCTATGGCTTTTCCACACAAAACCGATTCCTTCCCAAACCTGGCAAAAGCCGTCGTACTTCCTCCTGAGATGAACGCGCAAAACAAATCGGATACAAATCAACTTCGTAAAAAACGCCGACATAAAAAAGATGATTTTCAAAAGTTTTAATTACAGTATAGTATCAGCTTTCACTAACCGAGACTTTTAAGTTTTTAAAAAAATTATAGATACACTTTGTGTAGGTATTATTTTTTTTCAGCTTAGCTTAGTAAACACTCTAAGGAGTTCCATAATGACGAGAAATACAGGTTCCCGTATGGGTGGCAGAAATGCCAGGAAAGCTAAAAGGGCAGCCGCCCTGCCCGAGAATATGAAACCTGTCCGGCCTGGACAGGAGGGAGGGAACTTTAAGCCATTGAAAGAAGAGGATTTACCAAGCATTCATGAAGCAGTTTTGAAAGTCCTTGAAACGATTGGAATGGAGAAAGCCATTCCTTCCTGCATCAAGGCTTGCACTGCAATAGGTTGCACAGTTTCAGCAGAAGGGCGTCTGTTATTTCCACGTTCAGTTGTCAAAGAATGTTTAGCAAAAGCCGGACGTGACATAACGCTTTTTGGGCAGTCTCCGGAACACGATATTCACTTAAGTAGCAAAAAAGTTTATTTTGGAACTGCAGGAGCGGCTGTGCACATTCTTGACCCAATCAGCCGTGAGTATCGTGAGTCAACCTTAGCTGATCTATTCGATATTGCTCGAGTCTGCGATACTTTGGAACATATTCACTTTTTTCAGCGATCGATAGTTTGCAGAGACCTGGAAGATGTGCGTGAAATGGACTTTAACACTTGTTACGCCTCGCTTGCTGGGACTAGAAAACATGTGGGTACAAGTTTTTCGTTTCCAGAAAATGTAGATGAAGTTCTGAGAATGCTGCACCTTATTTCTGGAGGTGAAAAAAAGTGGCGGGAGCGTCCTTTCGTGAGCATGTCATGTTGCTTTGTCATACCGCCATTGAAATTTGCTGAAGACGCCAGTGCCTGCTTAGAAGCCGGCGTAAAAGGTGGGATTCCAATTTTGCTCCTCTCAGCCGGACAAGCTGGAGCAACCTCACCTGCTACATTGGCTCGTTGTGTGGTACAATCCGTAGCGGAAGTTTTAGCTGGACTGGTCTATGTTAATGCAATCCAGGAAGGCGCTCCCGCAATTTTTGGAACATGGCCATTTGTTTCTGATTTACGTACAGGGGCAATGAGCGGGGGAAGTGGAGAACAAGCTATCTTAATGGCGGCCTGTGGACAAATGGCACAGTTCTACAACTTACCTTCCGGAATTGCTGCGGGAATGACTGATTCAAAAATTCCGGATGCACAATCCGGATATGAAAAGGGTTATACTGTTTCATTAGCAGGGCATTCCGGTGCAAATCTTATTTATGAATCGGCTGGAATGCACGCCAGTCTATTGGGTTGTTGTCTGGAAAGTTACGTCATAGATAACGATATGCTGGGAGCGATTAACCGCTCAATCAGAGGAATAGAAATCAACACTGAAACTCTGGGAATTGATCCAATACGTGATGTATGTTTAACTGGTCCGGGACATTATTTAGGACATGAGCAAACGTTGAAAAGAATGCAGTCCGATTATCTTTATCCTATCGTTGGTGATCGTGAAAACATCAATAACTGGATCGAACAAGGTTCAACTGATTCAATTCAACGTGCGCATCAAAAGCTACAGGAAATCCTTAAAACTCATTACCCTCATAATTGGGACGAAGCTACCGACCGTAAAATTAGAGAACAATTTCCTGTACGTTTATCCAAAAATCGAATGCAACTCTTGTAAATTTCATGAAAACACATGCACGAGCAGTGATCATAGGAGGTGGAGCCATGGGCGTAGGCTTGTTGTATCACTTAGCCAAAGAGGGTTGGAACGATGTAGTTTTAGTGGAAAAAGGTGAATTGACTTCCGGCTCTACCTGGCACGCCGCCGGATTGATTCCGCACTTCATCGGATCTTTGAGCATGGCAAAAATCCATTATTACGGAGCAGATCTTTACACAAAACTTGAAGCAGAAACTGGACAGGCCACCGGCTGGCACGGATGCGGCGCTGTGCGTTTGGCTATCAATCAGGATCAAGTAGATTGGTTTCATTATGTGAAAGGCATACTGGATCAAGTCGGAGCAGAATGTCATTTACTGGGACCGGAGGAAATCAAAAAGGTTCATCCATTGTTGAACACCGACGGCGTTTTGCTGGGGGCACACACCACCGGAGACGGACACACCGATCCCAGTGGTGTCACAAATGCTATGGCTATCGGCGCCAAAAATCGCGGGGCGGAAATTTACCGCAATAATCGTGTCACGGACATCAATGCTTTGCCTTCCGGAGAATGGGAAGTGGTTACGGAAAACGGAACAATCGTTTGTGAACATTTAGTCAATGCGGCAGGTTCGTTTTGTTCGCAAGTTGCGGAAATGGTGGGACTCAAATTGCCGATGGTCAACATGGTTCATCAATATTTAATGACCGAAAGTATTCCGGAAGTTGCCAAGCTTGCAACCGAACTTCCGGTGGTGCGCGACCCACGATCTTCGTGCTATTACCGGCAGGAGCAGAGCGGTTTGATTATCGGGCCGTATGAAATGCAAGCCGAAGCGTGGGGTTTGAACGGCATCGACTGGGGATTTGACAATGCGCTTTTGCCTCCGGACATCGAACGTCTTGAACCACATTTGACATTAGCAGCCAAAAGCCTTCCTGTCTTTGAAACCGCCGGAATCAAGAAAGTCGTCAGCGGCCCTATAACGCACACTCCGGATGGGAATTTTCTGCTCGGTCCGGCTCCGGGATTGCGCAATCATTGGATGTGTTGCGCCGCCAGCATCGGCATTACACAGGGACCGGGATGCGGGAAATATTTGGCGCAATGGATGGTTCATGGGCAAACCGAAATAAATGTTCGCGAAATGGACCCACGTCGTTTTGATGATTGGGCTTGCGGAAAATATGCACTCGACAAATCAATTGACGAGTACGAACACATGTACGCCACACACTACCCCGGCGAATTCCGCGAAGTGGGGCGTCCTGTGCGTCCCACCCCGATTTACGAAAAACTTAAAACGCAAGGTGCTGTTTTCGCAGAAACTTTCGGCTGGGAACGCGCCAAATGGTTTGACCAAAAAGGCGAAGGCGAACAATACAGTTTCCGTCGCAACAATTCCTTTTCCGCAGTAGCAGAAGAATGCCGGGCGGTACGTGAAAGAGTGGGTTTGCTGGATTTATCTTGCTTTGCAAAATATGATATTTCCGGCGCAGATGCGGAAACATTTCTGAATCGTATTTGCGCCAATCGTATTCCTAAAATCAGCGGTGTGTCCTTA
>UINC01001808.1_pt1 | contig 17332 bp, 19 predicted proteins | sample 5385821 | NCBI WGS metagenome assembly UINC01 (sample SAMEA4666929, study PRJEB26691) | marine metagenome | isolation source: Pacific Ocean | place: Pacific Ocean | collected 2011-10-13 | reverse complement strand
GGGCTGTGGATTTCTATCAAAAACAGATGGGCTTTAGAAACGTGTTTGAGTTTCCAGGGTTTGCCATGATTGTTCAAACGTCACCGACCACATTTATTACCATCGTCAATGACAATGGCAGAGGTATGCATACATCGGAAGAACCAAAAACTATCGCCATTGCATTACTCACGGATCAACTGGATGCTTGGTATGAATATGCCGTATCACAGGAAATGGATATAAAAAATCCTCCAAAACCATTGGCTGACAACCCTCATAACGGTTTTTTAGTGACAGATCCAGGGGGTTATATCCTTGAATTCGAACATTTTGCATTACACGAAGAAAATGTGAAATTTATACCGCTGCTTAATGCCAGCGAAAATATCTATACACCGGAAGATCTTGAAACCAATCGTCCAAGCGAACTTGGCTTCAAAGCCAGCATTTACTGGCTTTATCATAAGGACGCCAAAGAAGCAGCTGACTTTTACCGTGATGTCATGGGTTTAGAAATGATCGTAAGACAATCATTTTCTGATATTTATACTTCCAGTCCTACCGGTTATATTGGCCTGGTTCTTGATGGGGTTGGTATTCATAATGCCACCCATGAAAAGGCTGTTAATGTAGGTTTTTTGACCAGTAACGCACAAGCATGGTTTGACCATCTAAAGGATGAACCGACGTTTGAACTTCGCACAGAGGAGCTTTATCACGAGATGGATGCAGAAGGAAACAACCTAATTAATATTGTGATCGGTTATGATCCGGATAACTATTATATTGAGATTGATGAGTTTATAGATTTGGAAGCAAATAAGGGTATACGTGAAGCAGTAGGTATGAATTCAACATAATAGGAATATCTAGGACCTGAAAAATTCAAAATTAAATTTTGCGGATTATAATGCTTCCATAATCGATTCGTTCAAAATTTTTACAACCAATTCTATTTAATACTGAAATTACCAAATTAAACATTCTTTGGCTGTTGCCACAAATGATTTCTAGTGGAATGTGTTGTTGATTTAATAAGACAAAATTTTCAACAATTCTATCAACTTGGCTATGACTGATACCATGAAGATCAAGCACACTATTATTCATAATCCTTTTCATAATTGATTATAATTAAACGATCTTAATCAATTATAGTATATTATTAATATTCATTTTTTTAGAAGAAAATCGATGAAAGCAACTGTCATTCAACTTAATAGCAAAACAAATAAGAAGAAGAACTTAAATGAAGCTATGCTGCTTGCAGAGAAAGCAATCGTAGCTGACAAACCCGATCTCATAGCTTTTCCAGAAATGATGGCATTTTATGGCGGTACGGATGAGGATAAAAAATCCTCAGCTGAGGATATTCCCGATGGTGAGACGACTCAACAACTATCAACATTGGCAAAAACAAATAAAATTTTTGTACACGGCGGTAGTTTTTGTGAGAAAGCTGGCAGCAAAATATACAATACAACGCTTGCTTTCGATCGAAGTGGTGAAATTATCGCCCAGTACAGAAAAATTCATTTGTTTGACATTACTACTCCAGACGGAAAATCATATAAAGAATCAGATACAGTCATTTCGGGGAACCAAGTCATAACTTACAAAGCTGATGATTTAGTTATTGGCTGCAGCATATGCTATGACCTTAGATTTTCTGAGTTATACCTTGGGCTGGCTAAAAAGAATGCCGATCTAATTATGATACCGGCTGCATTCACCCTGCAAACCGGCAAAGATCACTGGTCAACTTTAATTAAAGCCCGCGCTATTGAAACGCAAGCATATGTTCTCGCTCCTGCCCAGTGTGGTGAATATCCTGATGGTAAGGGCGGACTTCGTCAAACCTGGGGGCATTCCATGATCGTGGATCCATGGGGTCATATTATTGCCCAAGCTTCAGATGGAATTGGTTGGGCCAGCGCAACTATTAATTCTGATTATTTACAAACAATTAGAAATAACGTTCCTGTAGCCAACCATCGCGTTTTGTAAAGATAGATTCTATGAAAAAAATAATCTTTATCACTTTATTCGTATTCGCAGTGACTGCGTGCAACAGTCAGCAGCCTCCTATGAATGCTATACCAGAGAACTCCGCACCGAGCATTGATGATCGCTCTTATAAACTTGGGGGAATTGGCGCTTTCGGTGAAATGGTAAATGTTGGTATCAAGAAGCTAGCACTGAGTGCCGCATTGTCACCTGAAGATATGGATGCGCTTATCGAGGAAGCAGCCCGTGTAGCGAAACGGAATAATGTCGAAATCTATCGTGAAAAAGATTTTTTGGTGACAGATTTGTTTCCTGCATCTGTTACGGACGGTAAACATGTATTGGTAATATACAAAGGGGGAACCAAGCAGGAATATCTGGATCTTAAGATTAAAAAAGCCAAACTAGTCGCATCAAACCAATATACCGGACTAGCCCGAGAAGAAATTGCCCGACAATTTGGCGCGATGCTAAGTTATCCAAAGTGGAAGATCAATGAACTTATCAATAACAATAATTCCGAGTAAATCATTAATGGTTATAAGAGCTACACTAATTTCTTTTTTTACGATTGTGATATTGGGCGTAAGTGCTTGCAGCCCAAGTAATCAACAAACAGCAGACCTGATACTTACAAATGCAAAAATCTACACAGTAGACAGTATGAATACTTGGGCCGAGGCTGTGGCAATAAAAGAAGGAAAATTTATTTATGTTGGTACAGAACAGAATGTTGGTGCATTTATTGGACCACAAACTAAAACATATGATCTCAAAGAGGCCATGGTGTTACCTGGCATCATTGATGCACATACACATCCAGGCTCAATAGCAATCAGAGATAATTACGATTCTACAAAAAAATCTGGATATCCAAATATGCCATACCCGGCTAGCAAAGAAGAGATACTTGCTTGGTTAGAAAATTATTCCAAAAAAAACCCCGATCTTGAAATGATTGTGGCAGGTGTATGGCAGATAGATACGTTTGGATTAACTGGTCCGATAAAAGAAGATCTTGATCAAATAGTCCCTGATCGCCCGGTATTTCTTCTAGATGATACTGGACATAGTAAATGGGTTAATTCTGCATTTTTCAAAAAATTTGGAATTGACAAGAACACGCCAGATCCTGCGCCAGGAGTTTCAATTTTTTCAAGAAAACCAGATGGGGAGCCAGCTGGTTGGTTAAAAGAAGCAGCCGTGATGCCATGGTTTAGTGAGCGAGATTATATGGCGCCAGATCAACCTCAACTGGTTGAGAATCTTTTTAGGGTATTGAGTTATCTGTCAAAACATGGAGTTACTTTACTTTACGACGGTGGAAATTCAGGTGCCGAGGATAAAGTTTATGCTGCCGTAAAGAAACTTGATGATACAGATCGCCTCCCATTACGATACGAAGGTACTTATCACATTCGATTACCCGAACAAGTTCCAATTGCAATCTCAGAATTAAAACGACTGAGATCAGAATATTCTGGTGATAGATTAAAATTTAACACTATAAAAATTCATTATGATGGCGTTCATGAAGTTAGAACATCAGCTATTTTTGAACCATATTCTGATGATCCAGGAAACAGAGGTAATACTACATTTTCAGGTGAGGTGTTAACTGATTTCATTCTTGAATTACATGAAGAAAAAATAGATCTGCATCTTCATACTAATAGTGATCGATCTGCTCATATAGCTCTTAATGCTGTCGAAAACGCAAGAAATATTATAGGTAAACCATTAGATACACGTGTGAGTACGTGTCATTTGGAGTTGATTCATGAAGATGATATTTCAAGATTTCGTGAACTTGATGTTCCAGCTAATTTTACTCTTCACTGGAATGGTATCGGATATCTTACCGGTTGGGAAAAGCCAATCGGTGCAGAAAGGGCTGCTAGAAGATTTAGTATCCAAGCATTAATTGATGACGGTGCTACAGTGAGTTATTCGAGTGATACAACAGGTATGACGCGTTTGTATCGAACTAGCCCATTTTTTAGTATGCAGGTTGGTCATAATCGGCAAGAGGTTGGTGCTGCACCAGATTCTGAAATTCTACCGCCAGTTAATGAACGATTATCACTTGAAGATATTATCCATGGTTACACGAAGGGGAGTGCCTATCAACTTCGATATGAAGATAAACTGGGAAGCATTGAAGTTGGAAAAATTGCTGATTTAGTGATACTTGATCAAAATCTATTTGACATAAATCGATATAACATTAATGAAATTACTCCAACGGCCGTTATCTTAGGCGGTGAGATCATACAAGGCATTCTAAGATAATTTAAACCACGTTTTGAAAAACATCAGCTATACAGAATATACGAGGGCCATTACCACTTCATTGTAAGAACTATCAAGGAGGTAGTCGAAATGTCACATTCAAACAGATTTCAATCAATACTAGTCATTATTTTTACTGCCTTTATTTTGATATTACCCATGGTATCAACGGCTCAATACAGCAATCCATACCGTGCCTTATACGACTGGGCAAAACTTCCAGATGATAGACCTTTGGGAGTTGTTGCTGGTATTTATCAGGATCCAGACGGTGAGCATATGTGGCTAATGGACAGATGTGGTGGCAATAATTGTGCCGGGGTTGATGTAGACCCAATTCTTAAATTTGATCTAAGCGGTAATCTAGTCAAGAGTTTCGGCAAAGGACTCTTTGGCTGGCCGCATGGTTTTTTCGTAGATCACCAAGGAAATCTCTGGGTGACAGAAGGATCACCAGTAGGAGAACCGCGTGGAGAAGCTGGATTTAAACTAGGTAGGGGGCATCAGGTCTTTAAGTTGAGCCCAGAAGGAGAGGTAATAATGACACTTGGAGAAGCAGCGGTTCCTGGTGATGATAAAACACATTTTAATGGGCCTTCACATGTTCTAGTTGCTCCCAATGGTGAGATATGGATAACAGATGGACATCGGGGTGGTAATAACCGTTTGATTAAATTTTCACAAGATGGAACGTTCGTCATGCAAATTGGAGGTGGAAAGGACGCAGCAACCGCCGAACGTGGTTTATTTAATGACCCTCATCACCTAGCTATGGATTCTCAGGGCCGACTTTTTGTTTCTGATCGAGGTAACAACCGAATCCAAATTTTCGATCAAGCGGGCACTTTTATGGGACTGTGGACACATTTCGGGAGACCGAGTTCAATTGCTATTGACGATCAAGATAAAATTTATGTGGTCGATGGAACGACATCACTGACTGGCAAACTAGATCAAAATTTTCCTGGAGGCGGAAGTTACGGATATGATAGGGGCATTAGGATCGGAAGTGCCAAAACAGGTTCAATAGAGACTTTTATCCCAGAACTTCTGCTGTCTGGATTTAATAGTGATGGAAAACCTTTAGGCGTTGATCAGGAATTCATTGGACTACATCCCGATGGAAGTATTCTTGTCGGGGAGGTTGCGGGTCGGCGTCTAGTACAATGGATTCGGGTTAGAGATTAACCAATTGATATAAATTTACCAATAAAATGTCTATTAATTCATTGTTTTGAAATGGATTATTATGATATAAAAAACTTCTGAGGTATAAAATATGAATAAACAATCACTTGGAATCCTAATCGCAGTAGTTTTTATTGGCGTCATAACACTATCAAAAACTAATTTAACTCAACAAGAAATATCGCCAGAGGAGATGCCTGAAGATGAGGCTAAGGCAATGACCGAGGCTGTTTGCATTACATGTCATCGATTTAACACGATCTCAGGCTCAGTTGGACATACACATGATGGCTGGCAGGCATTGATCGATTCAATGATCATTTTACCTAAAGAACAAAATGATATTATTGTTGATTATCTAGCCACAAATTATCCAACAAAACCTGGAACTGGACCTGTTCTGATCCCAGGGCCGGTTAATATCAAGATAAAAGAATGGATGGCTCCGACTTTAGGTCAACGTCCTCACGACCCACTTGCCGCGAGTGATAATACTATTTGGTGGACTGGTCAAATGAAAAATCGACTCGGGAAAGTGGATCCTTCTACAGGGGAAATGCATGAATTCCCACTTGAAGTTGAAGACTCAGGGCCACATGGGCTTGTTGAAGACAAGGATGGCAACATTTGGTTTACAGCTGTATCAGGAGATTATATTGGTATGTTAAATCCGATTACAGGCGGTGTTAATGAATATCCAGTGCCGGATGGTACTCGTGGTCCTCATACGCCTATTTTCGACCAATCTGGGACACTTTGGTTTACTCTCCAATCTGGGCATGTAGGAAAGTTTGTGCCTGACACTGAAGAAATGATAGTTACTGCGACTCCGACTTCAGGAACATATCCCTACGGTATTCAAGTAAACTCTGTAGGAGTTCCCTGGTATGTCGATTTTAGGGGCAATCGTGTGGGTAACATCAATCCTGAAACACTCAAAATTACAGAATATGAACTACCGCATCCTGACTCTCGCCCGCGACGAATAGCATTAACCCCGGATGATGTTGTGTGGTACACAGATTACCCTCGAGGTTATTTAGGCCGCTTTGACCCAAATACTGGAAATGTTCAGGAATGGCTGTCTCCAGGGGGTTCTCAATCTAAACCTTATGGAATTACCTCTACTGGTAATATTATTTGGTATAGCGAAACATCGATGCGACCGAACACACTTGTTCGTTTTGACACGGAGACCCAACAATTTCAGTCATGGGGAATACCCTCTGGCGGCGGAATTGTCCGTATGATGATGACAACAGCAGATGGAGATCTTGTATTGGCTTGTAGTGGGGTAAATCGGGTAGCCTTGGTGGAGATTGGAACCTGATTTAATAAGTACCTTAGATACTAGATATTATTCCACGAAATAAAATATTATTTTTATTAAAAACAGTTATATAAATAATTATTCTCATATTTTACTTTATATAAAGTTTTTATTTAGTAGTAAAAATTTTTAAGCATTGTATTATTATTCAATAAATTAGATTAATTAAAGTATAAAAATATAATATTTGATTATTATTTTGATTAATGGGAGATAATAAGATGGACTTTGTAATAGTTTTATTGTTACTCGTCATAATATATAAATTATATGTTGATAATCGTGAGCGTGTCGTTTCTCGAGAACTTCTATTAAATGAACTGCAAGAATGTAAACTTGCTTTGAGAAGCAATAATTTAAGCGAACTACTCAGCGTCAATGAAGAAAGTAATAAATTACTTGAACAGATGAGAAAAGAACTAGAAGAGCTTTAAAAAAATAATTAAGGATTGTTAAATTATGAAAAAATTTTTCCCTCTAGTCATTATGTGTATGTCTGTAAATGCATTTACAGATGAATCTGTTTTTCCCACGGATAAATGGCAACAAAAAATGCCTATTGACGTTAATATTGACCCATTGAAAGTTGAAAGGTTATTCGATTTATCCTTTCAAGATCCATCAACGCAATCAGTAGTACTAATAAAAAATGGATTTCTTATTGGTGAGCGTTATGCAGAAGGAGCTAACGCTTCATCCTATGGGACATCTTGGTCAATGGCTAAAAGTTTTTATGCAGCTCTCATCGGTATTTCTATCGATTTAGGAGAGATTGATAGTCTCGATGATAGGGTTAGTAGGTATCTCGAATATTTTAATGACGAACGATCAGATATAACCATCAGGGATGTTTTGAATATGGCAAGCGGATTGCAATATCCTGAGAATCAGCATGAAAATATGTTCTTCCTGAAAGATCAGCTTGCATACGCTAAGAGCATAATGCCGGAAAAAGAACCCAATACATTATTTGAATACAATAACGTTAATTCTATGCTGCTCGGAGATATTTTATTTAATGCCACGGGTAAGATGGCCGACGAACTATTGAAAGACAGGATTTTTAATAGAATTGGGCTGACCAATTATACCCTTTGGCGCGATGGGGCAGGGAATGTTATGACCTACTGCTGCATCGATATGTCAGCGAGGGACTACTCAAGATTTGGCCTGATGTTTTCAAGAAATGGTCAATGGGATGGGCAAGAAATTATATCAAAAACATTTGTTGATGAGACTTTCTCAGAGGTCTGGGATACCACGCCAGATTGGTGGACAGATCATAAACGGGGTTATTCCCTTCATTGGTGGATTTCAAAGCACGATGAAGAGGGAACTATTTTTAATGCCAGCGGGAAATTTGGTCAATACATATTTGTTGACCGTGAAAATGATATTATTTTTACGAGAATAACAAAATATCATCCCACTGGGGGGTCGGTTCAAGACTGGGGAATTTTGGGAAACTTTAAAGTCAATAACATAGGGTGGTGGATTAAGGTAACGCGTTTCTTAGACAAGATTGGCATACTTAATTTGTCTGAAGATATCAAATCACCTAATACCCTAAAGGATGGTGAATCCAAGGAATTTTACGAAAATTATGGGGCGATTATTGACGCCATTGCAGATCTAAGTAGAGATGTTATGTTTGGAAGCAATTAATCTAAATACTTCCATATATGTAATGCTAAATATGAAAGATGAGGTTTATAGTATTCAAGAATTTCTTCTTTTTTTGTGTTTTCTTTTTCACATAAAATAGTAAGACCTTTGTTTAATGCAAGGTCACCGTTAGACCATATATTGGGTATACCACAATAAAACATTGCAATCATATCAGCTGACCAATCACCAAATCCCCATATCTTATTTACTGTTTGTGTAATTTGAGAATGAGTGCTTTCAAGAATTTTTTCTTTAACAATTTGTTTATCTAAAAAAGCTTGTTTTAAACAAATAATTGCCTTGGTCTTATTATTTGACAATCCAAAAGAGCTTAGATTATTAAGTTTATGAATATTTAGGGAAGTCTTATATTTTGAGTGTTTTTTTATATCTTTTACTATTCTTAACCAAATTGTTCTAGCCGCTTTAGTGGATAATTGTTGATTTGTAACTAAGCGCGCCATATGGATAAACAAGTCTTCTTTGTCTGGTTCTAATGTAAGAATACCATTGGTTTCAATTATCTTTCTTATGTGATTAAAGTGAGATTTCGACTTGTTTAGTAAAATTCTATGAATTTTTTTGCTCATATGGCAATTTTACCGTTATAGCATTGAAATGCGTATCTTTATTAGAATTTCATATTAGCAATGACATTTATGAATTATAATGATGATTTAAAAAACGAAAAAATATCTGTGTCGACTGATAATCTAAACGCGAAGAATCTTTCATTAGCACGTGGTGGAAGAGAATTATTTACTAATCTTAATTTTATAGTTAAGCCAGGTGATCTTTTATTAATACAGGGTGAAAATGGTTCCGGTAAAACATCTCTACTTAAGGTTATCGCTGGCCTTATCGAGCCCGATAATGGCTCTTTGTTTTGGAGTAGTAAAAATATAATCTCTCAAAGGCAATCCTTTCATAAGAATATTGCATGTCTTTCACATAACCCCGGATTTAAGGGCGATTTAACTATATTAGAAAATATTAAATTTGAATCCTCTTTAAGAAAAATGTCTATGGAAAAATTGGAAGATTCTCTTAAACGCTTCCAGTTAACTGAATTTTCTAAAATACCATTTCGATTTCTATCGGTTGGTCAGCAAAAACGTGCTGCTATAGTTCGTATGTGCCTTATTGATGTGAAATTGTGGTTGATGGATGAGCCGCTGTCCAATTTGGATGCAACCGGGCAATCATTAGTTATAGATTTAATTAATAATCACGCTAAAAACTCAGGTTTATGTGTACTAGCTTCTCACCATGAAATTTCTCATGATTTAATTTCAAACCGGATAAATCTCTAATGAAGAATCAAACTCAACCAACTTTATTTCAGGGTTTTAAAGGAATTTTGATTCGTGATATTTTATTAACTTATAAACGCCCTGGAGATTTATTAAACCCCATTTTTTTCTTCGTTATGGTTTCTACTTTATTTCCTCTAGCGCTTGACCCATCTCCAGAAAAGCTTGCCAGTATCGCTTCTGGAGTTATTTGGGTTGCTGCTCTTCTTTCATCACTTCTACCCATTAATAGTCTTTTTTTAAATGACCTTGAAGATGGTAGTCTTGATCAGTTGCTATTAAGTCCGCAACCGCTTCCTCTACTAATGTTAGGTAAAACCTTAGCTCACTGGCTAGTAAGTGGATTTCCACTGACTTTAATATGTCCAATCATTGCTATAACCTACAACCTTGAAATAAATACTATTTCAATAATGGTGCTAACTTTAATTATGGGAACCATGAGTTTAAGCCTTCTAAGTTCAGTTGCATCAGCTATTACAATAGGTTTAAAAAGAAATAACATTCTTGTGAGTTTACTAATTTTGCCTCTTGCTATGCCAATATTGATATTTGGATCGCAAACTGTTTCTTTAGCACAAACAAATAATCCAACAACAGCAGGTTTATATTTTCTTATGGCATATTTAATTATTACTTTAAGCTTTGCTCCGTTTGCAACAGCATCTGCAGTTAAGATCGGAAACGAGTAAAATATCAGCTATGTGGAAATTTATACATAAATTATCGTCCCCACCTTATTTTTTTGATTTTGCTAAAAGAATCATTCCATGGCTACTGATTATTGGAATATTACAATTAATAATAGGCGTAATAAGCGGCTTATTCTTTGCTCCAGCTGATTATCAGCAGGGAGATGCTTTTCGAATTATTTACGTTCACGTACCTGCTGCTTATCTTTCTATAATGATCTATACAATTATGGCCGCCGCTTCATTTGTAGGATTAATATGGAGGATTAAATTAGCTCATACCGTATCAATTAGCGCTGCTCCTGTTGGTGCATGGTTAACGTTCCTAGCTCTTTTAACTGGATCAATATGGGGACGTCCTATGTGGGGAACATGGTGGGAGTGGGGTGATCCACGATTAACATCCGAATTAATCATGTTTTTTCTATATATTGGTTTTATTGCACTGCACTCATCAGTCGATGATTTAAAAAAAGCAGATAGAGCCGGAGCGATACTAATTTTAGTTGGCGCAATTAATGTACCAATAATTCATTTTTCTGTTGAATGGTGGAGTTCATTACACCAAGGTCCAACCTTATTTAGAGCAGACGGACCATCCATAGATCCATCGATGCTGTACCCCTTAGTGTTAATGATATTGGGGTTTTGTTTTTACTTTTGTGCATTAATATTAATTAGAATAAGAGGCGAGATACTGTATCGACAACAAAATACTAACTGGGTAAGAAATCTTATCGCGAGAGAAAATTATGAATAGTATTTTTTCCATGGGTCTTTATGGGTATTACGTGTGGAGCTCCTTTGCATTGGCGGTGATCGTTTTACTTATATGTTATATAAGAGCAAAAGTACATTTCAGAAAAAACATAAAGACCGTTGAAGAAAATATTAAAAGATTAAACCAAAAAAAATGAAACCGAGAAATCAAAGAATACTTGCTTTTGCCCTAGTTGCGTTGGGGATTATTGTTGCCGCTACTTTAACTTTTAGGGCTTTTCAAGAAAACATGATGTTTTTTATTGGCATTAGTGATGTAGTAAATGAAAAAAATATTCCGTTTAATAGGGATTTTAGAGTTGGCGGCTTAGTTGTAGATAAAAGTGTAAGTCGTGAATCAGATACGTTAAATGTTACTTTCATATTAACTGACAATTTTAATACCCTTGAGGTCCATTACCAAGGTATTCTGCCCGACTTATTTCGTGAAGGGCAAGGAATTATTGCTCATGGAAGATTAAATAACCTAGGTGTTTTTGAAGCAAAAACAGTTTTAGCAAAACACGATGAAAATTATATGCCACCTGAAGTCGCAGAGTCTCTTAAAGAACATGTTATTGAAAAAACTTCTATTACAGATAGCACTTAATCATGATTCCTGAAATTGGTCATTTTGCTTTGGTTATAGCTATGACTATGGCATTTCTCCAATGTGTCTTGCCGCTTTATGGCTCACATATAAATAATCAGATATTTATATCAAGTGCAAAAACTTTTGCCATTGGCCAGTTTTTATTTATTTGTATTGCATTTGTATGTTTGACCTATTCATTCCTGCAAGATGATTTTTCAGTTTTGTACGTCGCTAATCATTCACATCGTAGTTTGCCTGTTTTCTATAAAATTGCAGCTGTTTGGAGCGCCCATGAAGGATCGTTATTATTATGGATATTACTTATGTCAATATGGACTGTGGCAGTAGGAAATTTTAGTGACAACTTACCCAAAAAATTTGCTGCTCGTGTTATTAGTGTTCAAGGAATATTATGTTTCGGTTTTTTATTGTTCACGTTATTTACATCAAATCCATTTGTGAGATTATTTCCAGTGCCATTTGATGGGGCTGACCTAAACCCATTACTTCAAGATCCAGGCTTAGTAATACATCCACCTATTTTATATGCAGGATACGTAGGATTTTCCGTAGCATTTTCATTTGCAATTGCAGCCATGATTACTGGAGACCTGGATCAACGTTGGGCTAGATGGACGCGGCCATGGACAACAGCTGCATGGATATTTTTAACTATTGGTATTGCATTAGGAAGTTGGTGGGCCTACTACGAACTTGGATGGGGCGGTTGGTGGTTTTGGGATCCTGTTGAAAATGCCTCTTTTATGCCATGGTTAGTAGGAACAGCGCTTATACATTCTCTTGCTGTGACCGAAAAAAGGGGTTTATTTAAAAGTTGGACGTTGTTATTGGCGATTTCTGCGTTCTCACTTAGTCTATTAGGCGCCTTTCTTGTACGATCAGGAATTTTAGTTTCTGTTCATGCTTTTGCAACTGATCCTCAGCGTGGAATTTTCATTTTAGCTTTTCTAACAATTGTTATTGGCGGGGCATTATTATTATATGCTTGGAGAGCGCCCTCACTTGATTCTCAGGTTGGTTTTAAACCACTTTCAAGAGAAACATTTTTATTACTTAATAATGTATTACTTGTAATTGCTGCAACTTTAATCTTGATCGGAACATTATCTCCACTAGTCATGGAAATATTAGATTTAGGAAAGATTTCAATAGGCGCTCCGTGGTTTGAAATAGCATTTATCATACCCACAATTCCTCTCGTATTTTTAATCGGTGTTGGGATGCATGCTTCATGGAAAAGCGAACTATTTGTTCAATTAACTAAAAAATTGAAGATTCCAGCAGTTGTCGCCATCATTATCGGAGCGTTAATACCAGTTTTAATATACGGGAGAACTGGTTTACTAGTAACTGTAGGTACTATTTCATCAATGTGGGTAATATTTTCTTCCTTGCAACCTCTAATTATTTCAATTAAAAATTCCAACAAAATGTCACGTTCAGTTATAGGTATGACAGTCGCCCATTTTGGTGTTGGCGTATTCATTCTTGGTGTAACCATTATTTCTTCCTTTAATATTGAAACTGATCGTAGAATGCAAATAGGAAATCCTATTGAAGTAGCTGGTTATAATTTTGAATTACATGGTATAAAAAATATAAATGGCCCAAACTATGAAGCTATTGAGGGTGAAATCGAAATACGAAAGAATGGGGTATTTATTGGTACAGTACGCCCTCAAAAACGTACCTATATGGTGCAACAAAATCCAATGACAGAAGCAGGAATCCTAAAACTTTGGGGGCATGACTTATTTGTAGCTTTAGGAGAACCGATAAGCAGTGACTCGTGGAGCGTACGAATTCAATATAAACCTTTAATTAGGTTTATTTGGCTGGGCTGTATTATTATGGGTTTTGGCGGTTTAATTGCGATTAGTGATACAAGATATCGTAGAAGTGCTAAATCAAAAATATGATTTTTAAAGGTAAATAAGATGTCACGTTTTTTATTACCAGTAATATTTTTTATTTTAATTATTCCTATTTTTATAATCGGCCTTGATCGTAACAAATCTGAATTACCATCACCTTTGTTGAATAAAGATGCCCCTGATTATGAATTAACTTCTCTCAATCATCCCAATAGGTTGGTTGGAAATGATAGTTATAAAAATGAAATGATTTTATTAAATGTTTGGGCAACTTGGTGTATAGGTTGCCGTGAAGAACATCAATTTTTAATGGAACTTTCGAAACGCAAAACTATTCCAATTTATGGGCTAAATTGGAAAGATCAAAGATCTGATGCATTACGTTGGCTTGATCAGTTAGGAGACCCATATGTCGATACTGCATTTGATCATACTGGGAGAGTAGGTATTGATTGGGGTGTTTATGGAGCTCCAGAAACATTCCTGATTGGTTCTACTGGAAAAGTGCTATACAAACATATTAGTCCTTTAACAGAGAAAATATGGCAACAAGAGTTTATCCCCAGGATGAAAATAGAAAAAGAGAATTTACAGTGAAAAAAATAGTTTTTTTCTTAATGGTTTTTAGTTTTTCTATAAGCGTTAAAGCAATTGATAATGGCCCCGTGTTTGAAGATCCCGTAATGCAATCTAAATATGAACAGTTAATCTCAGAAATACGATGTTTAGTTTGTCAAAACCAAAGCATCAAAGATTCAAATGTTTTTTTAGCTGTTGATCTTCGCAATGAAATTCGTCGATTATTAGAGATTGGCCGTAGTGAAAGTGAAATTAAACAATTCCTTGTTGATCGATATGGAGATTTTGTCCTCTATCAACCACCTTTGAATGAAAAAACGTTTTTAATTTGGTTTTCACCTCTATTACTTCTATTAGCTGGCGGTATAATCATCATCAAGATTATTCGTAAACGAATGAATCTTCAATTTGATGACAGCGATGAGGCGCCATTATAAAATGCTTTGGGTAACTTTTATCCTATTGTTAGCATTGATGTCACTAATAATACTTTGGCCAATCTATGCATCAGAAGAAAAAATAAATAAGAAATTTATTCTGATTCTTGTACCTTCACTCGTTATTACACTTTATATATATTCTATTATTGGAAATCCTGATATAGAAACTATCACCCAAGATAATACGGCTAATGATATGGTTGAGGCTCTTGCCGAGCGCCTTGAAAAATTTCCTGGGGATATTCAAGGATGGAGGATGTTAGGAAGATCAAGTATTGTAACCGAGAACTATCAGCAAGCAGCTGATGCTTATAGAAGAGTTCTTGAAATACAAGAATTCCCAGAGTCTGGATCATTCTCCGATTTAGCAGAATCCTTGTTGTTTTTGAATAATGGAAATTTTTCTGAGGAAATTGTCAGTTTATTTGACAATGCATTACATATCTATCCAGATAATCCAAAAGCGCTTTTCTATGGTGGGCTCATTGCATCATCATTCAATGACCAAGAATTAGCAGTATCACGATGGCAACGCTTGTTGAATTCTTCTCCTCCTGAAGATATTACAAATATTTTGTTATCAAAAATAGCAGAATGGAAGGGCAATGAAACAATTGTAAGCTTCACTGACGAGGATATTAAAATACCTCTGAAAGTTAGTTTAAAAAAAAATATAAACATAATGTTTAAACATGACACAAACCTCTTCATCATCGCTCGAGATCCGGATAATCCGAGACCACCAATTGCTGTTATTAGAAGAAAAACATCCGAGCTACCGCTAGACATTATTTTAAGTAATGACAATGTAATGATACCTGGCACAACATTAACTAATTTTAATCAATTAGAAATTATTGCAAGAACTTCTGATGGTAATAATCCTGTAGCTGAATCAGGTGACTGGTATGGAAGTATTATTATCAGTTCAGAAAATTTTTTAAAAGGCTTTAATATTGTTATAGAACAACAGATACCATGATTATGTAGTTTTGATTACAATTATAATTTGGAAAACAAGAATTGAATTAATATGAAAGACTTTGATGCAGCGCCCATGTGTTTTGCATGCGGACAAGATAACCCGGATGGTTTAAAAATTACTTTTTCCATTAATGAAAATAATATCTGTTCAGGTATTTTTACCGCTAATGATACGCATGTTGGTTATCAAAATACCGTACATGGAGGCATTATCTATGCTGCCCTTGATGATGTTATGGCTAATGTTTTATATCTAGCAAAAAGAAAAGCATATACTGCAAAATGCGAAATTCGTTATCGAAAATCACTAGAAGTTGGTCAAACTATCAAATTAAAAGGCTGGATTGAAAAAGAAAAAAGAAGACTAATTCTTTTAAAAGGCGAAGCAAGGCTTAAAAGTGACAATACTCTTATAGCGGACTGCGACGGAAAATTTATGTTGGTCTAAAAAATCTGGAAAATAAAAATGGCTCTACCAAAATGTTTGCAAAATACACTTAGCATTCCTGTTATCGGAGCGCCGCTGTTTATTGTCTCAAACCCAGATCTTGTAATAGCACAATGTAAGGCAGGTATTGTCGGCGCTTTTCCAGCATTAAATGCCAGGCCAAAAGAAAAACTTGATGACTGGTTACAAAAAATTAATGATGATTTAGATGAATACAAATCAGCTAACCCAAGCAAACCAGTTGCCCCATATGCCGTAAATCAAATAGTACATCGTAGTAATGACCGCCTACATTATGATATGGAGCTTTGTGTTAAATATAAGGTGCCAATAATCATTACCAGTCTAAGACCGCCAGAAGAAGTTGTTTCTGCCGTACATAGCTATGGAGGTGTTGTTTTTCATGATGTAATTAATATAAGACATGCTATGAAAGCTATAGAACAAGGTGTTGATGGAATAATCACAGTTTGTGCGGGGGCGGGCGGCCATTGTGGCTCACTCAGTCCATTTGCATTGGTCAAGGAAGTTAGAGCAATATTTGACGGAACAATTATTCTTTCAGGAAGTATAACTTCTGGAGGGGACATTCTTGCAGCTCAAGCTATGGGAGCTGACCTCGCATATATAGGGACACGTTTTATTTCAACAAAAGAAGCCAATGCAACTAATGAGCATAAACAAATGATCGTAGATAGTGTTGCTAATGATATTATCTGTACGTCTTTATTTACGGGTGTTCGTGGGAGTTACCTTAAAAAAAGTATTACTAAAGTAGGGCTCGACCCTGACAATTTAGAAGATAAAAGCAAAAAGTCAATGAATTTTAGCAGTGAAGGTGCAGACGCAGTAAAAGCATGGAGAGATATTCTAAGCGCTGGTCAAGGTGTAGGTAATATTAATGATATCCCCGAAACAAAACTATTAATTGAACAGTTAGGAAAAGAATATAAAAAAATAAAAAAACAACTTCTGCTGATTTAAATAATTAAATATTGACTATCAGAATATTATAAAAATAATAATGATTTTAGTGATTTATTCTAGAGTTAAATGTAAGTTCTATATTGTTGATTGCGGCTGAATTTTACTACCATCAAAGAACCTACGTAATTTAAAAGGAGAAAGATCTATGCTTTGCTCCTTACCCATTAGCATCG
>UINC01001807.1_pt1 | contig 17335 bp, 10 predicted proteins | sample 5385821 | NCBI WGS metagenome assembly UINC01 (sample SAMEA4666929, study PRJEB26691) | marine metagenome | isolation source: Pacific Ocean | place: Pacific Ocean | collected 2011-10-13 | reverse complement strand
TATGTTGAAGAGATGCTGGAAGTAAAGATAGACCCCGAGGATATGCTCAAACAGAATGAGGATATGCCAATCGGTCCGTCAAACATAAATGAGCAGTTCGTAGAAAGAATTAAAGGAACATTCTCCGATGACAGGTATACCTTTGCCGATGATGACCGATTGATCCATAGCCATGGTCAGACAACATCAGATGAGGTGTATAAGGTCCTATACTCTCGAATAGATTCAACTGTTGACATGGTCTTTTATATTGAATCCGAAAAGGACGCCAGCAAACTCATTCAGTTAGCGGAAGAATTTGACGTATGTCTTGTCCCCTTTGGAGGAGGAACGAGCGTCAGCAATGCTCTGCAGATACCAAAGAATGAGAACCGTATGATAGTAGCGATCGATACACGGCGAATGAATTCAATTGAATGGATCAATGAAGAAGACCGCCGGGTATGTGCCCAGTCTGGTATCACTGGAAGCAGGCTTGAAGAATTGCTGGAAGAAAAGGGCTTTACTGTTGGTCATGAACCGGATAGCATAGAACTCTCAACTCTTGGCGGATGGATCGCAACGAACGCCAGCGGGATGAAGAAGAACCGGTACGGTAACATTGAAGATATCGTGGAAAATGTTACCATGATCACTCCAAAAGGGGATATCGATCAGGTAGAACCACTCACTAGGGCTTCTATTGGTATGAAACCACAGAACTTATTATTCGGATCAGAAGGAAACTTTGGGATCATCACCAAAGCAACCCTAAAGATACACAAGCTGCCAGAGGTACAGAAGTTCAACTCTGCTGTATTTCCGAACTGGAGAACCGGTGTTGATTTCATGTACGATCTCTCCCATACTAATTTTATCCCTGCCAGTGCCCGATTGGTGGATAATGTCCAGTTTCGGTTCGGACAAACATTAAAGGCACGACCTAAAGGTCTTGAAAAATTAATTGAAAATATTAAAAAGTTCATGGTACTTAATATAAAGGGTTTCGACCCATATCAGATGGTGGCCGCTACGTTCAAGATGGAAGGATCCCGGGAAGAAGTCGATTATCAGGAAAAGAATATTGCCCGTTTAACAAAGAAGCATGGTGGACTGGTTGGTGGTGCAGAGAATGGAAAACGAGGTTATATGCTTACTTTTGCGATCGCCTATGTGAGGGATTTTCTAACTGACTATAAGGTCATCGGTGAGACCATGGAAACATCTGTACCCTGGAGCAAGATCCACCAGGTCTGCGAAGCGGCAACAAAGCGACTCTTTGATCTGCATGAGCAACACGGGATCCCCGGGAGACCATACATGTCATATCGCATACCCCAGATCTACCATACCGGTGTATGTATTTACTTCATGCTTGGAATGAGCGTTAAGGATGTTGAGAATGCGGCTGATCTTTTTTCCAGTATAGAGCATTCGATACGTGAAGCCATCATGGAGAATGGCGGATCGATTTCCCATCATCATGGTGTGGGTAAACTACGAAAAGATTTCATGCAGGATACTATCTCCCCTGCCAGTATCGATCTGCTGAAACAGGTCAAAAGATCCCATGACCCAAAAAATATCTTCGGGATACAGAATAACGTTTTCACTGATTGATCTTTAACCAAGAAACATGGAACTAAAGGGTAAAACCTGCATTATTACTGGTGCATCTTCCGGGATAGGTGAGTCACTGGCCAGGGAAATGGCAGCACAGGGAGCCACTGTAGTGCTGGCTGCTCGGCGGCAGGAGAAACTGGATAAGATCACTCATGAGATCAACAACTCAGGAGGTAATGCACTCGCGCTGCGAACAGATCTGACCGATCCGAACCAATGTAGAACACTCATTACCAATACGATCGAAACTTATGAACATCTGGACATATTGGTCTTGAATGCAGGTGTGAGCATGTGGACTCCCTTCGAGAATATTGAGGATGTTTCCTTTTTTGAAGAAATAATGGCAACCAATTATATGGGTGCTGTACACTGTGTCCATGCCGCGCTACCGCACTTGAAAACTGTGCGCGGCATGATAGTGAACTGTTCCACGGCACAGGCGCTGATAGGTTTTTCGAACCACTCGGGCTATGTTGCATCCAAGCACGCCATCCATGGATTTCTGGATACCTTGGATATGGAACAGGAAGGATCGATCCAGTTCCTGGAGGTCATCATGGGTTGGATCAGAGGAACGAATCTGCGTTCGAACGCATTCGGAGACCATGGACGAAAAATGGGTGAGACCAAACGAGAACATAGCAGCAATTCAGTTGGATTAGAAGAATGTACAAATGGGATAATTCGAGGCATCATCAATGAGAAGAAGACGGTCTACATACCTTGGAAACTTCGATTGGTCCCTTTCCTCGATCTCTTTATGAAGGGATATATCAGGCGTAAGATAATTCGTGCTGTAAGATCTGAATAGAACCCTTTAATATTCAAGATTATGGGGTTTCCTATGTAAGGGTGTTTGTTATTTTATTACTATTCTTCCTCATCGAGTAAAACATCTTTCGCATCTTGATCAGATGATGGACCATTGGCCCAATTGTAGATCCCATACCCTATTGCCCCTAACAAGAAAAGCCAAGCAATCACGGTCATATTCATTTTGTTACTCCCTGAATAATCAACCTGATCATTTTGTTTGTGTTAAATTATTCTGGTTAACCCGAATTTCATATACCCAGGTTCCTATCTCTGTGATATCGCTATTGAGATCTTTGATCCTTTTATGTATATCTTCCGAAAGGTATAATATCTTTTCAGGTGTCTCGGATCTCAAATAATCGGACCCTTTTTCTGATAATGTACTCCATGGATTATATATCCTATGTGCTGAACCCATTAACATCATGGATCCGGCAGTTAGTAAGACACCTGTTATTAAACCTACAAGGTAATTATTCATTTCTTACTCCTCTATTCAACCAAATCTAACTGTACACATAGAAACAAAAAACCCCGCTATTAAGCGGGGCTTGATGTTATGAAAAGGGTAGAACTATTTCAGCAGTACCATCTTTTTGGTCTGTCTTAGTTCCCCGGCCTTTATAATGAATAAGTAGATACCCGCAGATACTGATTCCCCAAGATCATTAGTACCATTCCATACAAATGATCTGTAACCAGCAGCCTGTTGATCATTAATAAGTGTCACTATTTCACGTCCCATCATATCGTAGATGGTGATATTCACCAGGTCATCCTCTGGCAGATCATAGCGAAGTGTGGTCATGGGGTTGAACGGGTTAGGATAGTTCTGGTGTACAGCGAATTTTTCTGGAAGACCATCATCATTAACAACTCCCACATTATCTGGATCGGTGATCATAACAATATCGACCGTTTGAGACATAGCACTTCCTTCAAGCCAAAAGGTAGTTGTCAGATACTCGTTCTGATCTTGTTGGGGCATCATGGTCAATGACATGCTCATCGTATCACCTGATACAATTTCACCGGAAAGCCGTTCCCAGGATAACCAATGGGTCTCGTCTCCCTGGACAACATATGCATTGTCTACTCCGATACCATAACCAAAGTTTCCTCCACAATCCTCATAACGTACTCCAACACTGAACACACCCGCGCTTATGTAAGGAGTGATATTGTACATTAAAGTATGCCAGTTTGCTTCTCCCCAAACATCATACCAAGCGTCATCATATGTTACGTTCGTTGCAAAGGTGCTGTCAATAACGGTCCATGTTGCGCCATTATCCGTGGAAACTATGATGGATGCATCTTCGGCATATTGATGCCCGCTGGAACAGTCCCCGAAAACATTTGGAAAAAACATGTCTAAAACAAAGAAAACAGGTGCCCCACCCGCATAAGCGATCGGCTGGGATTGGAGAATTGCACTGGTTGGTTCGTAATAAGTGTAATAGTAAGCAGATGCGTCATTGTAATAGTAGAACGCTCCATCGGAGTCCTCAGGATAGCTCAAATAGGTGGCATTTGCATCATCAACCGTTCCAACGTTCCAAAATCCATCAGAGTCAAAAAAGTTGGTTGATGTCCCCGAATTAAAATCATCACCCAGTAAAGTATTTTCAGTGTTGGGCTCGATCAACACATCAGTTGAAAAATGAAAATCATGACTGGCTGTATCCATATTGATCAGTGAGAACTCGAACACAGAATATTCACCAGCGCTATGGTCTAACGTATCACGAAAAGTCGTCATTGTTAGCTCAAAAGGATCTACAGGAGCGAAACATGCTTCAACGCACTGATCCGATTCGCCTTCACTATATACAGCCGATATACTAAAACAATAGTTCACATTATTTGTTAGACCGGTCACGGTATAGGAATTGTTATCACTAGAACCCACATTATTACCATCCTGGAAAACGTTGTAACCGGTAAGTGTTCCACAGGGATTGGAATAATCACCAGCACCTCCGAAAACCCGGATATTGTCTATCTCCCAGTTCTCATTATAACCAATACTATCATAGAACCGAAAACCAAGATAAATGGACTGCCCTGCGTAAGTAGTTAGATCCACAGAATTGATAACATAACCATCCCCAAGTTCCATGGGGTCGGAATAGTAGACCGTCGTCCAATCTGACCCATTGGTAGATATCTCGACCCAGTTGCTATCATGGGCATAACTGGTATAGGTATAGTATTCATCAAAGATGAGGGTCGCATTAGCATAGGATGATAGATCGATAGGACCTGTACTCAAACGACTGTTCACGGGCGCAAGAGTGTCAGACCAGGATGCAAAAGCGCCAAAACCATCTGAACCCCCATCGGCACAGGCATACATGTTCGTACCACATTCGACCGCTTCACCATCCTCATCCTGGAACCAACCTCCAGATGTATCCTGTCCCATGTGTTCGACCGTAAAACCCTCAGCGGCGGTAGCACAAACTGGAAAACATGCTGAAAAAACCTCTTCACCGAGACCGCCAAGAGTGTCTGGCATCTCCCAGGTTAATTCAATAGCACCATTCAGAGGTATGCCATTGAGGAAAAAGGGAGGACACAGGTCTTGACCCTTGATCGGCACCATAGTGAAAAAATAGAAAATGAACACTGGCAAAAATGTTGTTCTAAGAGTGGATAAGGATTTTGTCATGTTGGGTACCTCCAAAGTAAATTGAAACATCATCTAAGTTCCAATGTTAGGATCATTGCTCCAATAATGAATGAAATTTAACCAAAAAACAGCCTAGCAATCGATGGAAAAACGGTCAATTATTCTGATTACCACTCTATACTTTTTAATTCTTACTTCTAATGTTTTTGCGGGTGCTACAGGAAAGCTCAAAGGAACGGTAAATGACGACCAGGGTAATGCTTTAGTAGGGGTCAATATTTATTTAGATGGCACAGCGATCGGCACCGCATCGGATGAGAGTGGGAACTATTTGATCATTAACGTGCCCGCTGCTACCTATACCGTGGTAGTATCCTATGTAGGGTTCCAGACCATAAGGATGACGGATGTGATCATCAATGCTGATCACACCATAGCACTGGATTTTCAATTGATGGTCTCAGCCGTGGAGGGCGATGAGGTAATCGTCGAGGCCAAGAGACCAGTGATAGTAAAGGACCAGACCGCGACCACGACCACGGTCGAGAGTGCCACCATCAACAACATGCCAGTTAATAATATATCTGACGTTCTATCTACTATGGCTGGTGTTCTTGAGAACCACGGTGGTAACTATATTGTGGGTGGTGGATACCATTTTCGTGGCGGACGAGCGGGTGAGATAACCTACCTTGTTGATGGTTTTGTTGTGGAGAACGCACTCTATGGAGATATGGGCCTGGATATTTCCAGAAACGCCATATCAGAGATCTCCATGATCACGGGTGCTTTCAACGCCGAGTACGGAGAAGCAACAAGCGGAGTGATCAACATCGTGACCAAAGAGGGAAAAACGGATTATTCATGGAACCTACGATCGGTATCGGACCAGTTTTTCAATCCCAGCTTCCACGCACAGGACCTTTCACGCTTAGAAGGCACGATAAGTGGACCTCTAATACCATTCAAGCCCAACCTGGCCACTTTCTTTTTCAATGGTGATATTCTTGATACGCGTACGGCAATGTGGAAGAACGAGCTACCATGGGATATCTTGAAGGTCGATATAGATGGTGACGGAGTGTATGACCCTTCAGATGGTGATGTCATTGCGGTCGCTGACCTGACCGCTGATGATGAGGATAATCCTATCGAGCTCAGAAAGGGAGCGGTCGAGGTCAATAAAACGTTCACGAAACAAACGCGCTATAATAGTAAGATAGTACTTAGGCCATGGGAGAAGCTCAAGATCGTCGCTTCCTTTAATGATTTTTATTCTACTGGAAAAGGTTTCTCAATGGGATATAGGCTGATCCCGGAAATGAACTCCACAGGAGTGGACAGGACCTGGGACTTTCAGCTAAAAAGTTCCTATACTATTTCTAAGAACATGTTCTTTGACCTCAAATATCATCGTTATTCCAGGACCCAGTGGAACGGGTTTGCACCATACCTGAATAAAAAGCATGAGCTTTATACTAAGATCTTCGAGATCCCGGAGGATTGGGAAGGTTATATACCACCATCTCTATCCGGGGGTGATGATTTTCTATGGCTCAGTTATTATGCGGAACCTTTCAAGGATCTAAATGGTGATGGTGTGTGGAGCGAGTCTGCCGCAGAGTTTTGGCATGATACAAATAATAATGGTCTGCGGGATCCTGGAGAATATTATAATGATTGGAATGGGGACGGCATCTGGAACATGATAGATCTTGATGGTGACGGCTTGCCAGATATTGAGCCCTTTGGCGATATGGATGGAAACAACGAATACAGTTTCGGGGCCGACCCTCCCTCAGACAGTGAGGACGCATATGATAATACTGCTGGCTATTGGTTCTGGGGAGATTACCAGATATTCAATAATTATGGTGACACGGTAAGGATCGCCAGGTCTACGAACCATGATTACTGGTGGTATCACTCTGATTATATAACCCTTGGCGGAACATTGACCTGGCAGTATAACGATCGTCACCAACTAAAATCAGGGTATGAATCACGGCAGTATGACCTGGGGGAGTTCTGGGGCTCTGGTATAGGTGGTGGATTCTTTGGTAACTCTTCCGACGCTAGTTTCATAATGTGGAATCATAGGCCAAGGTCTAGCAGCTGGTATATTCAGGATAAGATAGAGTACAGTGATATTGTTCTGAATATCGGTCTCAGGTATGACCGGCTTGATCCTAACAGTACCTATCCGGATCCAGCTCGGGAACTTGGGTATGAGTACACTGATGACAGTGGCTCTGATCATATTATAGGCCCCAGTGAATTGAGTCTGCTGTCAGATAGTGAAAAAGAAACACTACAGTGGGGATATCTGGATCGGAATGATGCTGGCGACCTGATCGGTTTTGATAGTGCGCCAAGAGCGCCTGTTAAGGACCAATGGAGCCCCAGGCTTGGTGTCGGTTATCCCATAACGGACCGGACCGCCTTCCATTTCTCTTATGGCCAGTTCTACCAGTTTCCTGATCTCATAAATATGTACAACTATTCAAACTATCAGGGTGTGGGTATATCCCCTCCTGGTTGGTCAGAAACTGCCAACTCTATGGCTCAAGACTATTTGTACGGGAACCCATACTATCCGTTCCCCTATAATATCATTGATTGGTATATACCAGAGGTGGGTACACCAAATGTCAAGCCCCAGCGCTCTGTTCAGTATGAGACAGGTTTGCGCACACGTATAGGAAACCAATACCTATTGACCGTTAATCTTTATTACAAGGATATGTTCGATTATATCGCATCGAAAAGATATGATGCGGACCCCAGTCAGTATGCGATATATGAGAATATGGACTATGCTAACTCAAGGGGATTAGAGATCACCTTTAAAAAATTATTTTCTTCTGGACTGGACTGGGATGTCAACTATACTCTTTCCAGGGCAGAAGGGAATGCCCCCACTAGTGATTATCACTGGTATGTTGCAGAGTGGGCAAACGGCTACGACTGGAGAGATTTTAACCGTACCTATACCATGCCATGGGACCAGACCCACACCCTGAACTTTAGGCTAAACTACTTTAGCCCCAATGGATTGGGTCTTAGTACGATCGGCAGTTACGGAAGCGGATTACCTTACACTCCGGAAGACGCACGTGCGCGGCCCATCGATGAACAGTACTCTGGTCGAATGCCAGCAACATCTAACATAGATCTAAAACTCTTTCATGATCTCAAAGTGAAGGACATCGACATTAGACTTTTTGCAGATATTTCTAATCTAATGAATAGGGCCAACGTTCTAGCCGTAGATAACACCACTGGTGAGCCTGACGCTACCCTGGATTCGGGTCAACCGCCCATGTATGTTTGGAAGCCATACTATATTAGCCCTCCCCGACATATTGAGATAGGATTAAGTGTAAGTCGTTAGTATGAGGAAATTCACTTTAACTCTTGGTATCTTGGTTTACTCGGGCATATTTGGTCAGACAGAAGATCTTACCAAGTTAGAATATTATGAGTTATATATCGCCAAGCCCCAGACCCGGACCAGAGCACCGAAGGTCTTCAGCGCCCAAGATAGAAAACGAAGTGTGCTTGATAAAGGCAATGTCGTACTGAGGCTATCGAACGCAGCAATTTACGGGTATGATCCCTGGGGTCTGTGTCACGAATTCCCTGCAGGTAGTATGCTTATGGATGGCTGTTGTACCTATTACTGGACCGCGGGACCCATTGCTGGGGCATTGAAGAATGGAGTTCCAACAGTGAGCGTGGGTACCAAGTATTCTGCCAGAGACCATGATGAAGAGTTCGAACCTTTGCCATCCTATGATGCAGGATATGTCGACACGGATGCGAATATTGGTATAGCCTTTAGTGATATTCCTGAATCGTGGCCAGATCAGTGGCCGATCGAATCAGCAACGGGTGACACTTTTATGTCTGTGATCTATAATGCATCCAAGGTACCAGAGGATACACTCTATTTCCCTGGCGTTGAGCCAGAGCTAGGTCCTGATGGTTTTCCTGATGCACCATGTGGGATCGGTGTACAGGCCGACCGGGAGGCCTATTTCGTTGTGACGGATAATGACCCGGAATACGGGAATACATTTGCCAGTAATAATGGTGTGGGTCCACTGGATATACGTATTGACGTATGGGTACTGAACTATAGTAATACGTTCGGCAATGATGGATTCATATTCATTCAGAGAATGACAAACGTTGGTAAGGATACCCTGCAGGATCTATACTTCGGGGTTAACAGTGACCCGGACACTCCCGAGCAAGGCTGGAACGAATGGACCGATGATCTCAGCGTGTTCATTACACCAGACGATCCTCATATAGCTGAAAAACTCTCTGACACGACGGATGCCCATCTGCTGGAGAACTTAGCCATTTTATGGGACCCGGATGACAAATCAGAAGGATTTCTCTCATCGGGTATCGCATGGGCAGGATTAAAATTTCTTGAGTGTACATACTACAGCAATGATGGCACCACACGTTCCTACGGTATTTCTGCATTCCACACTGTAGAATGGGCCAATGATACCCAGAGTGATGTGGAAGCCTATAATCTCCAGATGCTGGGAGGCATTGAAGAACCTGATAATATTTCACCACACTCGTCAGACATGTACAGCAAGCCCTACTCTTACGGACCCGATGTTACCTGGATAATGGCTGCTGGTGGTCCAGAAAGAGTTAATGCTGATGGGGAAACGGTCCCCGCGCTCAACGTTGCGCCCGGAGAATCCGTACTCTTTACCTTTGCTGATATGATGGGCATTAATGAAGCTGACCTGCTCCGAAATGCAAAAGTATTTCAATCGTTATATGACAATAATTGTTCAAGCCCAAAGCCGCCAGATAAACCCATAGTACGCGCGATACAGGATGACGAACGTATAGTTCTTTTTTGGGATAAGCGCAGTGAAATGTCCCTGGACCCGGTCACGGGGAATAATATGTTTCAGGGGTACCGTATATATCGCAGCACAAACCGTGGTAGCACCTGGGGAAATGTTATCACGGATCTTAACGGAAATCCCACAGATGTATACCAGCCGCTGGCCATTTATGATAAGGTGGATGAACTCTCTGGCCCTTATACTATGTCCGATCCACTTATCTATTATAATCTTGGGACAGAATCGGGACTTCAGTATACCTATATCGATGAGAATATCGTAAATGGCTACGAATACTGGTACGCAGTAACTGCATATGATGGACCTGATAATTGGGCAGGTGCGCTGGTAGACCCAATGGAGAATTCAAAGTCCAAGGATGCTTCGCTTGCTAATGATAATACCGTTGCACTGATCCCTCAGGCAGTTCCTGCTGGTATGGACAAAGGTGGCGTGGAGAGTGTGATCCATACAGGTTCATCCACAGCAGATTTCAGTGCGATCGAAGCGGACCCATTCATGGTCCAGATACTGGGTCACTCAGAAGTAACATTGGATGATCTCGTAAGTAAGGGATATACCTATACTATAGATTTTCATCAAAAGATAACCTCGATAGACTCAAGTAATGACGATCCTGCTGAATGGGACACAACATTCAGTCGGTACTGGTCCTTGGTGAACTCTACGATCGGTGATACAATTATTGATGAAGAGACCGATATTACTTCCGAGGTTCAGCATGTGGTGGATGGTTTTATCCCATCTTTTTCTAATGCAGTGTGGGAGATCGAGCGGGAAGATTCGGCAGTGTTCACAGCCAGTGATATGAACTCTGCGAGCAATGTTCCATTTGCCGGTCTCGGGCATGCAAGTGCAAGTGAAGGATCCTGGCGTAGTTATCTCTCAACACTTCCTCCAAGCTCAGTGGGTGATCTTGGCAAAGAACCGGCCTTGTCGGATCTTTGGCTTGACATAGAGCTTCGGTTCAGTGATCAAGGCTCTATAGCATCCTATTACAATATTCTCACGCTCTACGGCATGCAGGAGATTGGATCCATACAGGTTCCGTTCGAGCTGTGGGATATAGAGAATGATATGCGTTTGAATATTGGTGCGTATCAGACGGCAGGAACGTCTCAACCAGAAGGGCAGATATGGGAACTGGACAGCGTGATCGTTCTGGATTCTACAATTGTTTCTGGATCCATAGTTGTGGATACATCGTGGATATTTGGATACAGATTAAACACGGATTTTCAGTTCATCCCCGGATACACAGCATACTCTTCCAGTACTATACTGCACTATGCTGAGGATACAGATAATATGGGATGGATCATCAATTGGAACAAAGATGATTCCTATTTCAACTCGGGAGATAGGCTTCGTATACATATAGCAAATCCTCTTATACCAGGGGTGGACTCGTATACTATAACCACCACAGATGATGACAATAATCTTTCTGATGGGGACCTTGATCAGATAAAGGTCGTTCCAAATCCTTATAAGGTGACCTCCGTCTATGAGCAAGTGGCATATAGTAAAGAGCTGCACTTCACCCACCTGCCAACAGAGTGCGTTATACGTATCTATAACACGGCTGGTGATCTGATCCAACTCTTAGAACACGATCCAGCAAGCCCAGGATACAGAGGACCTAGCGTTGAGGCTTGGAATCTTGGCACATATAATAATCAGGAGATCGCCTTCGGGGTCTATATTTTTCATGTTGTTTCTGGAGGATTTAAAGGCGGTGAAGAGTTTATCGGAAAATTTGCGGTGATCAAGTGATACGATATCTTACAATGAAAATTCTATTATGCTCTCTACTGATAGCGCAGTTCGATAATGCTGGCACATCAGCAGCAAATTTTTTGAAGATTGGTGTTGGGGGGCGTGCTGTTGGAATGGGTGGAGCTATAGTTGGAGATATAGATGGTCCCACCAGCTTATTCTGGAACCCTGCAGGGATCGCTAATGCTGCCGGAGTTGAGTTCATGGTGAACCAGACAGATTGGATCCTGGACCTGACCCATAGTTATTTTGCGATCGTGTTCCCTGGAGGAAGGATCGGGCACTTCGGATTCAGTGTGAACTATCTTGATATGGGAAGAATGACGCGCACAACAGAATTCGAGCCAGATGGTACTGGAACATCATTTTCTGCATCCGATGTTGCAATTGGTTTTGCCTTTGCAAAACATATGAACGACCGTTTCAATGTTGGTTTTCAGCTAAAATTGGTTCAAGAGTCCATCTCATTCTCCTCTGCTAACGCGGTCGCGGTTGATGCAGGATCACAATATATCACCAGATTCTCAGGATTGAAGATTGGTATGGCCATCACCAATTTTGGAACCAAAATGCGCCTGAATGGTACAGATCAGAAGGTCGATACTGATGCTTATGAGGACCTGGATGGAAACCCGGACGTTATATCGAGCCTCCGTACAGAGGACTGGCCTCTCCCGATGGCTTTCAGGGTCGGATTATCGTTCAAGCCTGTTGGCCCTGGATCTATCATTAATAATACACTTTTGGAAGTGACAATGAACACTGATTATTACGATTCTCGTGATCTGAACCCATATTACTTAAGTGGCGCTGAACTAAGGGTGGCAGATCTGTTCTATTTACGGACAGGATTCAGACATGAGTTCACATACTATAGTGAGTCAATAGATGATATGCTTACCGAAGGATTGGACGACCCATCCTACTCAGAGCTTTATGTGAACAAATGGTCCTGGGGTCTGGGTCTCTCTTCCGAGAGTTTTCCTATCATCCCTTACAATTTCGATCTGGACTATTCCGTCTCTGACCTTGGGATCTTAGGTATCAGCACCCAAATAGGTATTACCTTTAAACTATGATTTAAATTATCAGGAACGTACTCTGTTGTTAAAAGTATCTGAGCATGACCTAACTGGATCAATGAGCCCAATTATTGATCGAATGATCAAAGAATCTCCAGATCTCTTCGCTCGTATTAATATCAGAGTTCCCTGAATCATAGGGCCAACCAGGTGGCCACTCGTGACCGCCATTAACGATCTTGTAGAACCAGACCTCATTATTGTTGGTTCCTCCTTCATGCTTTTCTCTTATTATGATGCTCCCATCATTGGGATCGTTATCTGGGAGTGTATCAATTATCGATCGTATACAATTGTTTCGCTTGACCCAAAGATCGATCGTTGTTTCGACGCCCATGTAGGCACCCCACTCATCCTTGTTCTCAACATCACCGTCCCAAAGGGTCGTATTGTCCGCTGTACCGTGAACATGGAGAACAGGTACTGGTTCATTTTTATTGCATGATTCATAGATCCATCCCATCATACAACCAGTGATAGGAGCTACAGCTTTGAAGACATCTGGAGCTTCACAGGCCAATAAATAGCTCATGTCACCCCCATTCGACATACCAGCACAGAATGTTCTTTGAGGGTCAAATCCATATTTTTTTTGTAGATATCCGGCAAGTGACGTCAGAAACTCAACATCATCAACATCTTCATTCTTGTGAACATCATATCCTACATTCCAAAAATTCGTTCCTTTTTTTGTGTGTTTAGTGTCCTCGGTCCCACCGATTCCCTGAGGATAACAAACGGCAAAACCATTCTTATCAGCAACCTGATCCATCTGACTATAATCCCTGATCCAGCCCGCTGTACTACCTAAACCATGTAGTACGAAGACCAAAGGGCTATTGGGTCCAAAACCATCAGGTATATGAAGCATGTATTCTCTTAATTGACCGTTCATATCAATGGTCAGGATTTCATAATCTTTGGATCTCTCGCACGAGATAATTAGAATAATTGGTAAGAGAAAGCGAAATTTATTCATATGGCGTTCTGAGCAAACTTTTAATAGATCTAATCTACCCACCATCCAGTAAATAAAAAATCACCCTGAAAATAATGGTTGTATCTACAAGAGTATTTCGTACAATTATGATACAATTTTTATCATGAAAGCACTATTGAGACATAATTATCACCTGAAAATATCAAAGGAAAGAATATGAAGAGATCGCTCACAATGATCATCACTTCAATTTTCATATCATGTTCAACTGGTGTCGAAAGATACTATGACCTTAAAGAGATCAGACCTGAAATGGTTGGGTTCAATGGTAATTCATTAAAAAAGATAGATGATCTTATTCTGCGTTCTATCGCCAATAAAGAGGTCTCTGGTACTACTGCAATAGTCATTAAAGATGGAGGTATCGTCTATCACAAAGCATTCGGTCTATCCGATATTCAGGATTCGACGATAATGAAAAAAAATACGATCATGGCCATTGCAAGCATGTCCAAACTAATGACCACGGTCGGAGCCCTTATATTGTATGATAGAGGTGAATTTGATATGAACACGAGACTGGATAAGATCCTTCCAGAGTTCAAGGACCCTAAGGTGTTTATATCCTATGATAAGGATCTTGGATCCTTCTCCCTCAAAGGATCATCAAGACCAATTTTAATGAAACATTTATTTACACATACATCAGGCATTGTCTATCCCATTTTTCAGCCTGATAGTTTGGGCCGACAAGGTTATATAGCTGCCGGAGTTCAGGATGCCTGGCCTGACATAAGTATCACTCTTGAAGAGAATATTAAAAGATTAGCAGCGCTTCCTTTAAATAATGAGCCAGGGGAAAAATGGCATTATGGACTCAATATGGACGTATTAGGCAGGGTGATAGAAGTATTGGATGGCAGACCCTTCGCACGATTCATGAAAGAAGAACTATTTCATCCTCTCGAATTGAAAGATACCGGGTTTAGCCTTCCTGAAGAAAAGTGGGAAAGAGTGGCAAAGATCTATGATCCAGGAGATGAACAGATAAGTGAGTTCATGTGCTGTCCGGAGTATACGGATGATGAAATGGAAAGGATCGGACGTAAAAGATTCCCGATCAGATCATACAAACAGAATACCAATACCATTGCGATGGGTGGTGCGGATATTTTTAGTACGGCCTATGATTACGCAAGATTCCTACAGATGTTGCTTAACAAGGGTTCACTGAATGAAAAAAGAATTATAGGTCGCAAAACTGTTGCAATGATCAATAGGCCTTTAGAACACCTTTTTATGCCGGAAGACACCAATATTGCCATGGGTCTGGGTGTGGGAGTAGTAAAGGATGAGAATTCAAGTTATGAACCACACTCGTCCGGCAGTTATTGGTGGGGTGGTTATTTCTTTACTTCATTCTGGGTAGATCCGGAAGAAGGTCTGATAGGTGTCATCATGAACCAGGTCAACCCAACGACATCCAAACTGGCCGACAGATTCCATCAGCTGGTTTATTCTGCATTGGGCGAATGAACCAGTGAACATGGAAATTGGCCTTTTCTGATAAAGATTATTTAATGAATATCATCTTTTTGGTCTCTGAGAACTTGTCTGTCCTGATCTGGTATAAATAGACACCATCACTGACAGGACCACCTTGGTCATTGGTAGCGTCCCACCTGACCGACCAGCGGCCAGCTTCCCGTGCTGCATTGACCAATGTTCTTACTTTTCTACCAAGCATATCGTAGACTGTGATCTTGACCATATTCTCTTCCGTTAAAGAATAGATCAGTGTTGTCACCGGGTTGAATGGGTTGGGATAGTTCTGTTCCAACTCATATTCATTTGGTATCTGGTCATTATCTTCCTGATATACGCTCACTGCATTATCAATGACCATAGAAAAGAAGCTCCAGATTTCTTCACTAGAATTGATATCCATATTACCGTAAGCACCCGGCCAGTCATGGCCACCATTAACAACTTCATACAGCCATACTTCATTATTGTTGACTCCATTGGTATTTTTATGGCTGATCACATAACTGCCATCGGAGGTATTTATGTCAGGCAAAGTATCCATAGTGAAATCAGTGCAACCATTCAGCTGGGTCCAGAAATTAAACGTTGTATCCACACTTTCCCATGGACCCCAGCCATCATTGAAAATTTCGTCTGCACCTTCCCACCATGTTACGTCATCATCTGTGCCATGAATCTCAAACACGGGTATTGGATCGATCGGATCGCAGGAATCATAGATCCAGGTCATCATGCAGCCAGCCACTGGTGCGATCGCACGAAATATCTCTGAAGCTTCACACGCCAGGAGATAACTCATGTCACCGCCATTGGACATTCCTGTGCTGAATACATGATCTCTGCTCAGGTCATACGCTCCTCTTAGGTGCTCAGCTAATTCTGTTAAAAATTCCACATCATCAACGGTCTCATACTCGTGCCAATCATATCCCACGTTCCAAAAATTGTAGTCCCAATCATCGCTCAGGCCCTGCGGATAACAGACCGCAAAACCATTGTCATCCGCGACCTGGTTCATTCCTGAATAGTTCATGATCCCCAATGCATCCCCACTGTATCCATGCAGAACAAAGACCAGTGGAGCATCGTCTGAAATACCGTCCGGCAGATATAAATAATATTGTCGCTCTTGACCACCGATAAAAAATGTTTGTGGCTCAGGCTGTGCACGGACCAAGAACAGAGGTAACAATATCAGGCCAATAAGAAATCTCATGATAGCATACTAGAAACGAATCATCTTTCCTGTTCTTTATTGAAATTAGGTGATCGAAGTGGTGCGTAAAGATCATTATCGACATTATCTGTAAACCTTAGAATAACGGAATGATCATAGGTGCCTGGTTTGATCAAATACTCATCATGAGTGCGCGGGTTCCAGCTATCATCCCCTCCAAGCCCCATTACCTTATGGTCGATGTTCACTGATACGGGACCATCATTCTGAATCGAATATGTGTGTGTTGCATCTGTTAAATTATCAAGCGTGTAATGATGAGCGCTTAGGTCGAATTCCGGGATCCCATAAATTATCACCCCTGCCCTATCGTCATTAAATAATGCAGCCCAACGGACATCTGTTTTGTTGCCATTCTCCTGTGGTCGTATGTATGGGAAGTATTGTTCTTTGACCGTGCCATCATAAATACCAAAAAAGGCTCCATGCTTTCGATCGATATAGGATTCATGCGGGCCACGACCGTACCATTTGATGTTAGAAAATCCTTCAGGCATTCTATAGGTGACCCCGATCTTGGGCAGCACAGGTAGATCAGGATCCACCACAGAATGGACATCCAGGTAAAGATCCCCATTACCTATGATAGTATACGTAATGCGTACGTTCATATCGCCCATCTTACCAGAGTGCACTTCATCTACCACTATTTGCACTGTCTGTTCGTTCAATTTGATCGTGTTGACAGAGTGTACACTTCGTGTAAGATCATTATAGTCCGCCTGGAGCCAACGGTTAGCGAAACTGCGTTTATCCATATCATCATTCTGATCAGAAGAGCCACCC
>UINC01001805.1_pt1 | contig 17358 bp, 14 predicted proteins | sample 5385821 | NCBI WGS metagenome assembly UINC01 (sample SAMEA4666929, study PRJEB26691) | marine metagenome | isolation source: Pacific Ocean | place: Pacific Ocean | collected 2011-10-13 | reverse complement strand
CATAGACTCTTACAAATAATTGTAAGAGAAATGCTGCTTCATTGGATGATCTGCCAGAACTATAAAAAAATGTTTTCTCTGGATCTGTTTGCTGCAAAGTAATAATTATCTTTTCCAAAGCTTTGTTCCAGCTAATTGGTGTATAATGGTTACTCAATTTTTTTTTGTACAATGGTGTATTCAACCGACCATATCTTTCCAGTTTTCTTGGAGTGATCCGTTTGAAATCATCGATAGAATTATCTTTAAAGTAGGATTCAGGTATCGCTTTCTGAATGTCAGTCAGTTGGGCTTGGATACTTTTCTTGCATATTTCAGGGAAACTGGATACTTCATTGGTCATTCCACCTTTTTGCCCGCCCATGCCAAGTGCACAGGTTTTGCAAGTGTTTCTTGAAGTGATGGACCGATAGAAATTCCCAAATCCAACTTTTGAGGCAATCTTTAAGGCAGCAGTGATAGAACTAAAACCAGAGACAGCTTTTTTCATAGTTAGAATACAGTTATATGAATCATCCCAACTTCACTATTATTATTTAAAGTGAAATTGACTAATTATTAAGAGCGTAAATCTTCTGGTTTTAATGGAAGTTTACGTACTCGTATACCAGTTGCAGCAAAAACCGCATTTGCAACTGCAGGTGCTATAGGAGGTAAACCTGGCTCTCCAACACCACTTGGTGCTTCAGAGCTATTAATTATATGCACATCAATTTTTGGCATTTGATCCATTCTAAGGACTTCAAATTCGTGAAAATTAGTCTGTTTTACTCTTCCATCTTCAATCGTAATCTCTCCATTCAATGTTGCTGATAATCCATATACAATAGATCCCTCCATCTGTGCTTTGATTGTAGTAGGACTCACTGCCTGGCCACAGTCGACTGCACATACTACCCGATGGACATGAACAACGCCTTCACCATCAACAGAAACTTCAGCTACCTCAGCCACATAGGTCCCGAATGATGCATGGCAAGAAACACCCTGGTAATGATCTTTTTCAATAGCTTTACCCCAACCCGCTTCTTCAGCTGCCAGTTGCAAAACTTCAGTATGACGCGGTGATCTTTTTAACAATTTCAGACGATATTTGACAGGATCAACATTTAGAGTTTGAGCAAGCTCATCAACAAAGGATTCATTTGCATAAGCATTTTGAGAATCATAGACAGAACGCCACCAGCCAATCGGGATATTTGTATTTGCTGATTTGTATTCCACATTGATATTGGGTATTTCATAAGCTACTTCCTTTGCCCCTGCCAGCGCTACTACATCCAATTTATCTTTAAATGGAATTGGGTATTTGAACATTTGTCCGAAAAGAATTGATGGCGCTACAACACTGTGAGACCAGGCAATCGTTTGACCATTTTTCATGAGGCCTGCTTTTAATCCATGTCGACTGGCTGGACGATAGTAATCGTGTTGCATGTCATCTTCTCGTGTCCATATTAATTTGACAGGTTTTTTCATGTGCATGGAAACCTCAAGACCTTCCTCAACAAAATCATTAAAGGCGCGCCGGCCGAAACCTCCACCAAGAAAAGTGACATTGATTATTACTTTATCAATTGGGATCCCAGTCATTTCACTTACTCGTTTTTGAGCATCTCTCGGCGACTGTGTTGGCACCCAAACCTGACATTGATCGGATCGATAGTCTACAACACAATTCATAGGTTCCATTGTCGCATGAGCTTGAAAAGGAACTTCATAAACAGCATCAACGACTATGTCTGCATTCTTTAAGGCTCTCTTTACATTTCCATCGCTTCTACCCTTAGAACCTCTTTTCTTACTTCGCTGTTCGAACAACTTGTAAATCGAACTACTATCTGGATATTTATTTGATCCTTTATCCCAAGTGATTTTTAATTTTTTTCTTCCCTGCATAGCTGCCCAAGTTGAAACTCCGACAACAGCAATACCAGTTTCAATTTCAAAAATGTCTAATACACCATTTATGTTGCGCGCATCTCTATCATCTATGGATTTTATCTTCCCGCCAAAATATGGACAGCGCTCGATAAACGCATAAACCATACCTGGCAGGTCTACATCCATGGCATATACGGCAGTGCCATTTACTTTTAAGGGAGTATCCGTTCTTGGTAAATCTGTCCCAATAATGCGAAACTTTTTGGGATCTTTTAGCTTAACACTTTCAGGGATTTCAATACTTGCAGCCTTATGTGTAAGCTCACCATAGCTAAGCTTTTTTCCCGTCGCTTGATGAGTGATATATCCGCTGTCAGCATTACATTCATCCTTCGCTACAGACCATTCACTGGCAGCCGCTTCAAGTAACATATCTTTAGCTACCGCTCCAGCATTTCTCAACTTTTCCCAAGATGTTCGTACCGAAGCACTACCGCCTGTACCCATATCATATTTTCCAAAGTAATATTCATCTACCGGCGCTTGAACCACTTTAACTTTTGTCCAATCCAGTTCCATTTCCTCAGCAACAATCATCGGCAGTGATGTCCAAACACCTTGTCCCATTTCAGCCTCACTGACAGTTAATGTAACCTGGTTATCTGGGTTCACACTCACCCAAATATTTGGTATAAATTCAATGGTAGATTTTGATTCGGCGGCTTGAAGATTATTTTTAAATGGTAAATAAAAACCGATGGCTAACCCTGTACCAGCTGTTGAGATCGTTTTAATAAAATCCCGACGATTGATGAATACTTTGTTAGCCATTTTTCATTTCTTTTGCAGCGTTAAAAATCCCTTTACGGATACGATTGTAGGTACCGCAACGACAAATATTCATTCTCATGGCAGAATTGACATCATCCCCATCCGGATCTGTGTTTCTAGTTAATAATGAAACTGCAGTCATAATCTGACCAGACTGGCAATAACCGCACTGTGGGACATCTTCAGCAACCCATGCTTTTTGTACCGGATGATCACCATCCTTGGATAATCCCTCGATAGTTGTGATATCCCTTTCTGCAACATTTTCGATGGCAGTAATACAAGAACGGGTTGCTTCACCATCGAGATGCACGGTACAGGCACCACAAAGTCCGCGTCCACAACCATATTTTGTACCAGTTAGTTTAAATTCATCACGTAAAACCCAAAGTAGTGGTGTACTACCATCTACTTTAACCTCCCGTTTTTCCCCATTTATATATAATAAAAAACTGGCCATAATATTATGTGCAAGTTAAAAGATGGATTAAAGAACGACAATCAATTCTCTAAAGGTAATTACTTTTTTTCTGCTTAGAAGCAAAAGCTGCATTAATTATTATTTTACCTGCGGTAGCGATTTCATCTGCATTATTAAATCTACCTACGCTAAAGCGTATAGCTGTATGGGCTAGTTCAGCATCATAACCCAATGCTGTGATTACATGGGAAGGTTCCAAAGATGAGCTGGTGCAGGCAGACCCAGTAGAACAAGCAATATTTTTCATATTCATAATTAGTGTCTCAGCTTCTAGGCCAGGAAAACAAAGATTCAAATTATTTGACAACCTTTGATCCCTGCTGCCATTTAAAATAACATCAGTATGCGCTGACATAATATTATCAATGAGTTGATCGCGATATTGTTTTAGGCGTTTATTCTCAGAATCCCGATTTTGTGAACAAAGTTTAACAGCTTTCCCAAATCCAACGATAAGAGCCACAGGAAGGGTTCCGGATCGGAATCCACGTTCGTGTCCCCCACCATCCATTTGCAGTTCGAGTTCTACTGGAGGGTTTTTCTTTTTAATGAAAAGTGCACCAATACCTTTCGGGCCATAGATCTTGTGTGCAGTAAATGCTAATAGATCAATATTAATCTCTTGGGCATCGACCGATATCTTAGCAAATGATTGGGATGCATCAACCATGAAATAAACACCATGTCTTTTACAAATATTGCCAATTTGTCGAACGGGCTGTATTACCCCGATTTCATTATTCGCATGCATAATTGTCACTAAAACAGTGTCCTTACGAATTGCATCTTCGATCATCTTCGGATCTATAAGGCCATTCTGTTGTACGGGTAATATTGTAATTTCCCAGCCTCGTTTCTCCAATGCTGAACAAGTATCCAACACAGCATTGTGTTCTGTGACCTGTGTTATAATGTGTCTGCCTTTCGCCTTCAACTTCTCGGATACACCCTTTATTGCCAGATTGATTGATTCTGTTGCGCCACTTGTAAATACGATTTCCCTTGCGCTAGCATTTAACTCCTTGGCGATAATTTTCCTCGATTTTTCCACCGCCTCTTTTGCTTCGTGGCCAAAAGAATGATGTATACTGGCTGCGTTACCATACTTATCATTAAAATATGGTAACATGGATTCAAGGACCGCTGGGTCCAAGGGTGTCGTAGCTTGGTTATCCAGATAAATTGGTTTGGACATCACTAAGAACTTAGATGGAATACACTAAGTATAACTAATCGTTGATTAAACTCCATTTATAGATTAATCAGAATTTTCCAAGTCGCGCATAGGCTCACCTGTACCACCATTTTTCAACATGACAATTTCAGATAATATACTTAACGCAATTTCCTCTGCCGATTTTGATTTCAAATCCAGACCGGTTGGCGCATGAAATCGTTTCATATCAGCTGCAGATATATCGTTTTTCAACAAATATTCAGTGATAATTCCCGTTTTCTTTTTGCTGGCAACTACACCTACGTAGGATATGCCCTTTTTCAAGGCTTCGCAGGTAATTTTATCATCATTACGATGGTGTGTAGCTAGTATAAAATAATCCACTTTAAAATCAATGTCATCCATTTCCAATGGTTCGGATATAATCCTTTCTGCTTCAGGATATCGATCTTTTTCATCTGCGGATGTTTGCACTACCACTTTAAATTTTAAAACACTGGCCAATTGACATAAAACTTCTACAACCCGGCCCATGCCTCTGATCAACAGGGTTGGATTAACCATTTGTGGTTCAACAATTACGGACATATAACCTCCACATGGAATACCCATATCCATTTGATCGCTATCTAGATCAATCTCAACAGTCCTCGGTATTCCATCAATTAACGTTTCTTTTGCTGTTGCAGCAACTCGATTCTCAATACAACCACCCCCAATATAGCCTACAATTCGCTTACCATTTTCATCAAACAACGCTTTATCACCTACTTTACCAGACGAGGATCCCTGGACCATGAAAACTGAAGCGATTGCAAATGGTGTTTCTGCTGCGTCAAGGTCAGTAATTATTTGGAATATATCACTATGTTTTGACATCGAATTCCTGTATCTCTTCCAATAATCTAAAGTAATCATCTTCATTATCACAATCAAAGACCACTTCCGGTAGATCAATCGATACACCTACCGCATCATCCGGATATTGCTTCAATACTTTTTTACAGCCACGATCTCCAGTTGTTGATAATATTTCTTGAAAATATTTCTTCGGAAAAATCACTGGATTCGCCTGACGGTCCTTATAAATTGGATATATAATATGATTTCCGTTTTGCGCAATAAACTCATCAATCAGCAAACCTAAAGTATTTTTAGATAACATTGGCATATCGCCTAAAATAATCATATTTCCATCTATGTTTTTAGGCAAGGCAGATATCCCACTATAAATAGAACTGGCCATTCCTGACTGCCAATGTGAATTATAGATAATTTCATTTATTGCTGTAGGAATTGCTTGAGTCACAAGTTCGCTGTCACATCCTGTTACTACTACAACTGGGTCGAGTCCTGCTGTCAAAACCGTATTGCAAACATGACTGATCATTGGTACTTCATTAATGGGTAGTAATAGTTTATTTCTATTTTCCATCCGAGAAGATTGTCCTGCTGCAAGAATTGTTGCTGAAACTTTCATGCTATTGCTTTAAAAGATTCTTTTTTATTCAGCTGTTTTAAAACACGCCCCAATTCAATTAAACTGTTCAAATTATGGATGGGTAAAAATTTATCCACGTGAGGCAATATTGCTTGAACACCTTGTGTGAGTGGTTGAAAATCCATATAACCAAGATTCGGATTTAACCAGATAATGTGGTGGCAGCTGCGATGCAACCGATCGGCTTCTTTTTTCAATAATTTAATATTACCTGTATCCCAGCCATCGCTAATAATTAATACTACCGCACCTCCATTGAGCACTCTTCGAGCCCAAGTGCGATTAAATGCTTCCAATGTTTCTCCTATTTTTGTACCCCCTGACCAGTCTTCTACTGAATTATTGGTAAGATCCAGGGCATCATTTACATCCTTTTGTCGTAAATAATGTGTAATTCGCGTTAAACGTGTGCCAAAAGTAAATGCTTCAATATGCTTATTAACCGAATGAATGGTAAAAATGAAATGAAGTAAAATCCGGCTATAATGGTCCATTGAGCCACTGATGTCTGTGAGTACTACCAAGGGCCTTACCTTTGTTTTTCTTTGTTTCCACTGTAGTTCTATAAAATCTTGCGTAGGAAATATATTCTTACGTATGGTACCACGAATATTCAAACGATAAGGGGTTTTTCCGGTATGTAAGCGACGTAATGTTCTTTCCCCGAACTCCCATTTCCATTGACTGATAAATTTTTTAGCCTCTTCCAATTCATCAGCGGTGTAAGCATCAAAACGTTTGCTCCGCAAAATTTCTTCCGGGCTATATAAAAATACATCAAGCATTTTTTCTTCGTTATCTTCTTTAACGTTTTTTTCTTTCTCTTTCAGGCTTTCCAAGCGCTTATTATAAAGTTCTTTTATTTGGTCTTTCATGCCCTGGATTTCTGCCTCGGACAAACGAGATTCATATAATTTGCGAAGGATATCAGATACATTTTCGATCCGATCCGGATTGCGCCAGTAAAGATCAAATAATTGATCAAACAATGGAATGAACTTGTGATCTGTAATAATACAGGATTTTAGGGCCTGGCGAAAATCTTCTCGATTTAACAGGTCTATTTTTGAACTAGCATCAATGGCAGTCATAATCTCTCCAGTACCGACAATATAACCAGCCTGACGAAGAAACCGGCCAAATACAGTTATTGCATTATGGAGTTGGGATTGTACTACTGTATTCACACCAAGTATATTAAACAGAAATCAGATTAGCTTCTGCAAAGGCGCGCTGAACCAATCCATGGGTAGTATCATTATCCATTCTTTCAATATCATCCTGGTATTTGAGAAGTGTACCCAAAGTATCGGAGGCTATTTCGGTCGATATTTCCGTTGTTCCTAGCTTTATCAAGGCATTAGCCCAGTCAATCGTTTCGGCAATACCAGGTAGTTTATAAAATTCCTGCTGACGTACAGCCTGGACAAAAGCAACGACTTGTTTACCAAGAGAATCTTGGACATCGGGAATTTTTCGTTTGATAATTTGAAACTCTTGAACCGCTGACGGATAACCAATCCAATGGTAAAGGCAACGCCGCTTCAACGCATCATGAATCTCCCGAGTACGATTGGAAGTGACTACTACCACCGGCGGATTTGTTGCTTTTATAGTACCGATTTCAGGTATTGAGATTTGAAATTCTGAAAGTACCTCCAATAGATAGGCCTCGAATTCTTCATCTGCCCGATCTAATTCGTCGATCAATAGTACAGGTGGATTATCGCCGCTATAATCAATAGCCTGGTATAGTGGTCGTTTAATCAAAAATTCTGAGCCAAAAATTTCTTTAGAAATGTCATCTTTACTTGTTTGACCCTCCGCTTCCATCATTCGTATTTGCAAAATTTGCCGCGAATAATTCCACTCATAAATAGCATTATGCACGTCCAAACCTTCATAACATTGGAGTCTAATCAGGTCCGTGCCTAGAATTTGGGCCAATACTTTCCCCACTTCAGTCTTGCCAACACCTGGTTCACCTTCAAGAAAAATGGGTTTGTCCATTACTAGGGATAAGTAAATCGATGTAGCCAAAGATCGATCGGCTATATAATTATGCTTTTCCAGCAAACTCTGAACATTTTCTATAGATTGGATGTTCTTAAAATTCATAAAGGCAAAAGTAGGTCTATATCACCTAAATGTCAATGGAAGGGAATTTAGTAGTTTGAGTATATCTTGATTATTATTTGGATTCTATCTACTATTAACTACCCTATTGGAGGGGTAGCCGCACCTAAATAGTATAAAAAATGGAGGCGTACTATGATACCAGGGTCATTTGATTATCATGCACCTGCAACCTTGGATGAGGCCATCAAGCTCCTTGACGAACTTGGTGAAGATGCCAAGATCCTTGCCGGCGGACACAGCTTGATCCCCATGATGAAACTTCGGCTTGCGGAGCCAACTAACCTCATCGATATTAATGGACTTTCCGATCTCAATTATATTAAGGAAGAGAATGGATATCTTTCTATTGGTGCTATGACACGCGAAGTTGAGCTCGAGAGATCAGATCTGGTTGCAGAAAAATATCCTATTTTAAAAGATACTGCGGAGGTCATTGCAGACCCATTGGTCCGGAATATGGCAACAGTTGGCGGTAATATTGCCCACGGTGATCCGGCCAATGATCATCCGGCAACTATGGTTGCTCTTGGCGCTGAGGTTGTCATTAATGGTCCTGGAGGAATTTTAGGTGGCCGAGAACGTACAATCATAATCGATGACTTTTTTAAGGGCCCACTAATGACAGCTCTTGAACAAAATGAAATTCTTACCGAATTAAGAATCCCGGTCAGTAGTGGTAAATCAGGCGCTGCATATAAAAAGTTGGAACGAAAAGTAGGTGATTACGCCATTGCCGGTGTGGCCGTAGCACTTCAATTTGATAGCGATAACTGTTCTAGCGCTGGGATTGCCTTAACCAATGTAGGACCCACACCTATTCGGGCCACGGAAGCACAAAATGCATTAGTTGGGACATCCGTATCCAATGATGACATCGATAAAGCGGCAGAATTAGCTGCTTCCGCTTCTCAACCCGTTGGCGACCATCGCGGGTCAGAAGAATACAAAAGGGCCGTTGTTAAAACTTTAACGGCCAGAGCAATACAAACGGCAAAAGACAGAGCGGAAGGAGGTTCCTGATGGCAACCCAATCCATTACAATCAATATCAATGGAGAAGCAAAATCAGCTGAAGTTGAAGATCGCTTATTACTGGTTCATTTCATCCGGGATAACCATGGACTAACGGGGACCCATATTGGATGCGATACAACTCATTGTGGTGCCTGTACAGTCTTATTGGATGGTACAGCCGTTAAATCCTGCACCGTTTTTGCTGTGCAAGCAAATGGCCGAGAGGTAACTACAATAGAAGGTATGGAAGGTGAAGCACTGCACCCGCTACAGGAAGGATTTATGGAAGAACATGGGCTGCAATGCGGTTTCTGTACTCCTGGCATGATCATGTCATCCAAGCACCTACTAGATAATAATCCCGACCCCACAGAGGAAGAGATTCGGTACGGCATTTCGGGTAACTTATGTCGTTGTACGGGTTACCAGAATATTGTGAAAGCGGTGCAATACGCATCTAACAAACTCCAAGAGTCAACTACAGAAGGAGGCGAATAATGTCAAAATGTAAAACATCTGCTGAAGTTGGAGGAATGGGACATTCGGTTAAGCGTAAAGAAGATCCAAGATTTATCCGCGGCCAAGGAAACTATGTAGACGATGTCGTACGACCAGGAATGGTTTTTATGGATATCGTACGCAGTCCATATGCACATGCCAAAATTAAAAGTATTAATACTGAGAAGGCCCTAGAACACCCTGGTGTCGCTGCAGTAATTACTGGTGAAACATTAAAAGAATACAACCTACATATGATGCCAACTTTAATGTCTGACACCCAAATGGTACTACCCATAGAAAAGGTATGTTACCAGGCTCAAGAAGTTGCTGCCGTGATTGCCACGGATCGATATAGCGCTGCGGATGGTGTTGAACTGGTTGAAGTAGAATACGAGCCACTCCCTGTTGTAGTCGACCCACATAAAGCAACTGATCCTGATGCACCTATTATACGTGATGATAAAGAAGGACAGGAAAACAACCATATTTTCCACTGGGAAGCTGGGGATAAAAAGGGTACCGATGATATCTTTAAAAAGGCTGATGTTGTTGTTAAAGAAAATATCTATTTGCCACGCATTCATGTTGCATCAATCGAAACCTGCGGTTGTGTCTCAGAATTTGATTCAGTATCCGGGCAACTTACAGTCTGGATGACCACACAGGCTCCCCATGCTATCCGCACAGTACTGGCCCTAGTAGCTGGACATGTTGGACTTCGGGAAGATAAAATCCGTGTCATTTCACCAGATATTGGTGGAGGATTTGGTGGTAAGGTTCCTGTTTATCCTGGTTATGTGATCGCTATTGCGGCATCTGTAGTGACCGGTCTTCCTATAAAATGGATTGAAGATCGTCGAGAGAATCTGCAAGCAGATTCTTTCGCCAGAGATTATCATATGACATGTGAAATAGCCGCGGATAAGGATGGCACATTGAATGGATTGCGGATTAATACATTAGCAGATCATGGTTATGCCGATGCAGCCGCGAACCCATCCAAATTTCCTGCTGGTATGTTCTCGATTTGTACAGGTTCATATGATTTTAAGAATGCTTTCGTGGAAGTGGACGGTGTCTACACCAATAAACCACCAGGAGGAATAGCTTATCGCTGTTCCTTCCGTGTTACGGAAGCTGTGCATGCGATCGAACGCATGGTGGACATGGTTGCTGATGAATTAGGCATGGATGCAGCAGAAATCAGAATGAATAATTTTATTCCGAAAGATGCTTTTCCATATAAATCACCTATGGGTTGGGAATACGATAGCGGTGATTATCATGGAGCATTAAAACTAGCTATGGAAAAAATAGGCTATGATAAACTGCTCAAGGAACAAGCCAAAAAACGAGAGAAGGGTGAACTGATGGGAATAGGAATCTCATCATTTACTGAAGTTGTGGGAGCAGGACCTTCCAAGGATTTTGATATTTTAGGTATCAAGATGTTTGATAGTTCTGAAATACGTATCCACCCCACCGGGAAAGTAATAGCTCGTTTTGGTACCAAATCCCAGGGCCAGGGCCATGAGACAACATATGCTCAAATTATTGCAGAGGAATTAGGCATTCCCCATTCGGATGTTACTGTTGAAGAAGGAGATACGGATACGGCACCATATGGTTTGGGGACATATGCCAGTCGCTCAACGCCCACCGCTGGTGCAGCTGCAGCTGTCGCCTGTAGAAAAATCAAGGATAAGGCACAAAAGATTGCTGCACACTTACTGGAAGCTGCAGAAGAAGACCTAGAATGGGAAGTTGGTAAATTCTCGGTGAAAGGGGTTCCTGACAAGGCGGTAACCATCCAGGATATTGCTTTTGCAGCTTATACTAACCATCCTCAAGGACTAGAAGCAGGACTGGAAGCCACTCATTATTATGATCCGCCCAATATGACTTATCCTTTTGGCAGTTACATTGCGGTAGTGGATATTGACTCAGATACAGGTGCAGTAAAGGTGCGCAGGTTTGTAGCAGTAGACGATTGCGGGAATATCATTAATCCTATGATCGTTGAAGGTCAGATCCATGGAGGCCTTACCCAGGGATTAGCACCTGCTCTTTTTGAGGAGATCAGCTATGATGATGAAGGGAATATTACAGGAGGTAGTTTTATGGAATATCTTGTTCCTACCGCAGTGGAAACACCACATTGGGAAACAGATAAAACAGTAACTCCCTCTCCCCATCATCCTTTAGGTGCTAAAGGGGTCGGTGAATCTCCAACCGTTGGTGCGCCGCCTGCGATAGTAAATGCTGTAGTAGATGCATTGTCCCATCTTGGAGTACGACACCTAGATATTCCCATGACACCTGAAAAAGTATGGCGTGCAATCCATAAACAGGATGCTGCCTAAAGCTTAAAAACGGAGGAAGCGCGTGAAAGTTGAATTATCAAAAACCTTTTCTATTCGTGCGCCCATAAATGATGTATGGGATTTCATGACAGATATTAAAAAGGTTTCAACTTGTATCCCCGGGGCCCAATACAATGAGTCACTAGGTGATAATGAGCATTCAGTTATGTTAATTGTGAAAGTAGGACCAATTAAATCAAGTTATCGGAGTAAAGTCGCAATTAAATCGCTAGATGAATCAAAATATACTATGGAAATAGAAGGTCATGGTACTGATACAAAAGGTAAAGGTGGTGCTAATATGGAAATGACTGGAAAATTAATTGATAATGGTGATGGCACTACTGGAGTGACGGGTGATTCCATGGTCACAATTCAGGGCATGCTAGCTCAGTTCGGTTCACGAATGATTGAGGACGTCTCTAACCAGCTATTTGTCCAGTTTACTGAAAATTTGCGTACAAAATTAGAAGGAAATGGTTACAATATTGAAAGCGATCAACAATCAGATTCAGATAATTCATTAAGTGGTACTGCTGTAGCCGGGGCAGCCATAAAGGGTGCTGTTGGTAGAATCATGGGTGCATTTAATAAAAAATAATGGCAAAGCATTTTAACTGGATACAACGTATAGCCGAGCTTGAAAAGGCGGGCAAATCTTTTGCAATTGCAACTGTTATTGATACTGTCGCACCTACATCCGCTAAACCTATGGCAAAGGCAATTATTACTGTTGATGGTAAATTAGAGGGCTGGATAGGCGGTGGTTGTTCTCAAGATATTATTATAGAAGAAGCGCTTAAATGCATCAATACTGGGAAATCCGTCCTAATCCGACTAAGTCCCAATGAATTAAATGATGAAACACATTCTTTTAAAAAAAATTTTCTCATGGCCTGTGAAAGTGAAGGAACATTGGAATTTCATCTTGAACCAGTATTACCAATGAAAAAAATGTTAATATACGGCACTACACCTTCAGCGGAAACTCTAGCGAATATGGGAAAATTATTGAACTATGATATCGTAGTAATGGGTAATAACGTTGATAAATTATCATTATTAGATGGTATAAATACCCGTAACAAATTTGAATCAATCGATGGTGCTTCTTATGCAATTGTAGCCACCCAAGGAAAAGGAGATATGCGGTCCATACGGTTAGCAATTGCTTCTGATCCCGACTACTTGGCACTCATTGCCAGTAAAAGAAAAGGCGACAAGTTAATGAATCGCCTCTTGAAAAAAGGGACGAATAAAAATGATTTGAAAAATATTAAATATCCTGCTGGGCAGGATATTGGTGCAGTCACACCCCAGGAAATAGCAACTTCTATTATGGCTGAAATAATTCAAGTAAGTAGATCAGACCTTGAAGAAGAAACGATTGTGGATTTTATGCAAGTAAAAGAAGGACAGGAAAAAGACCCTATTTGCGGAATGGGTGTTGATACGAAGAATGCTGAGCATCTAACTGAGTACAAGGGTGAAAAATACTATTTCTGCTGCAGTGGATGCCTAGAAAAATTTGAATCTGAACCTGCAGTTTACGTATAAATATTAATTTTTTCTTTGAAGACCATTCTAATATCTGGTCTCTGAGCTCTTTTTATTTTATTTATTCGATCGAGGCCGAAACGCCTTCCCGATTCCAAAACTATGCAATATTTCTTTAATTTCATCTAGGATAGCAGAATCGTCAATCGTGGATGGTATCGTAGCCTTCCCTTCATCTGCCAAACTGCGGATAGTTTTTCTCAGAATTTTACCTGACCTGGTTTTAGGTAATCTTTTCACAATCGCAGCCTGTTTGAAATTCGCAATGGCACCAATATTGCTGCGGATAATCTGTACCAATTCAGGCACTAAAACATCATTTTCAATTGTGTACCCATCCTTAAGTACAACAAACCCAGCTGGGACCTGTCCTTTCATTTCATCCTCAATGCCAAGTACAGCGCATTCAGCTACTGCTTCATGACCACCGATCAATTCTTCCATTTCGCCGGTGGACAATCTATGGCCGGCGACATTAATGACATCGTCTGTTCTTCCCATTACAAATACATAGCCATCCTCATCCTTATAACCACCATCACCGGTCAGGTAAAAACCGGGGTAGTCTGAGACATAGGAATTATTATATCGCTCATCATCATTCCACAAAGTAGGTAGACATCCGGGAGGCAGTGGCAGTTTGATGACTATGCTTCCTGTTTCGCCTGCTTCAGTTTCCTTCCCATTTTTATCCAACACTTTTACATCGAATCCCGGTACAGGTACTGTGGAAGATCCCATTTTTATTTTTTCCAATTTTGTACCCAACATATTGGCACAAATTGGCCAACCTGTCTCTGTTTGCCACCAATGGTCAATCACCGGACAGGCCAACATACCGGATAACCATTCATAGGTTGGTGGATCAAGGCGCTCACCGGCAAGGAATACAGATTCTAACAATGACAAATCATAGGCATCCTTATAATTCCCTCCGGGATCTTCTTTCTTGATAGCCCGAAAAGCTGTTGGAGCTGTAAAAAAGGTTTTTACCTTGTGTTCTGACATTACCCTCCAGAAAGCGCCAGGATCAGGTGTCTTGACCGGTTTGCCCTCAAAAAGGATCGTTGTACAACCACGGAGGAGTGGTGCATAAACAATGTAAGAATGACCTACAATCCAACCCACGTCTGAAGCAGCCCAATACACATCCCCTGGATTCACATCATAAATGGCTTCCATACTGTAATTCAGTGCAACAGCATGACCACCATTGTCCCGTACGATTCCTTTGGGTTTTCCCGTTGTACCCGAAGTGTAAAGGATATATAAAGGATCTGTAGCCTGTAAGGGAACACATTCGTGGGAACTGGCTTGATTTAGGAGTTCCTGCCAATCGTGATCCCTCCCTGCTACCATTGAGCAATCTGCCTGAGAACGCTTTAGAATTACTGTATGTGCCGGCTTATTATTAGCGGCTTCAATAGCAGCATCAAGAAGTGGCTTATACGGAATTACATTTGTGAATTCGATGCCGCAGGTAGCAGAGATAATCACTTTTGGTTTGGCATCATCAATGCGGACAGCTAGTTCATTGGATGCAAAACCGCCGAACACGACTGAGTGAATCGCACCTACTCTCGCACAAGCCAACATGGCGATAACTGCTTCAGGTACCATAGGCATATAAATGATAACACGATCTCCTTTTCCAACTCCAAGATCCACTAATACACCGGCAAAAAGCGCAGTCTGTTCCAAAAGTTGATCATAAGTAAATGTCTGTTTTTGATCTGTAACGGGAGAATCATAAATAAGTGCAGGCTGGTTCCCCCGGCCATTGTTGACGTGTTGATCAAGTGCTAGATAGCATGTGTTAAGGGAACCACCTTCGAACCAGCGATAAAAACCACGTTCATCCTGCGTTAGTATTTTTTCCGGAGATTTAATCCAATCTATCTTTTCAGCCTGTCTGAACCAGAACTGCTCTGGTTTTTCGATAGATTCCTTGAATTCATTGGAATAAGACACTGCGTACTCTTACCGATGATCTAGATGATATATATACATCATAAATATCCAGATCAAGTAAAGTATCCCAAGCAGTAAGGAAGAAATGTGATCTCACCCATCCCTTTCTTACCTCCAGATCTTTAATTATGCCCTAGAAGCTGCTTCTACTATAGCTCGCTTTGCCATTACACCACAAAGATGGGTGCGGTAATTAGCAGAAGCCGACAGGTCACTGAGCATTTCTTGACCATCAGCAACTTTTGCAGCTGATGCAGCAACGGCATCATCCCCCAGATCAGACCCCTGCAGAGTTTCTTCCGCTACCGAAGCCCGAAAAGCATGGTCTGCGGCACCAGTAACACCAATTCGGCAAGAAGAACAGGAACCATTGGATTTAGAAACAAGTGCACCTACACCTACTACTGCATATCGAGAAGACGGATTGAAGAACTTGGTATATGCTGCTCCACTACTAGCACCTATTGCTGGAACCTGTATTTCCGTAATGACCTCGCCATCATTCAATGCCGTTTCGAAAAGCCCCGTAAAAAAGTCATCCACTACAATAGATCTACTACTGGTTACGATAGTTGCTCCGAGCGCCATTAAAATACCTGGATAATCGGATGCAGGATCAGCGTGGGCCACATTTCCACCAATTGTCCCACGGTTACGCACCTGTGGATCGCCAATCATACCTGCTGCTTCAGATAAAGCAGAACAGCCATCTTTGACCACGTCAGAGCTTCCGACTTCTCTGTGGGTTGTTAAGGCACCAATTCGGATCGTATCACCATCCCGGCTAATCCCTTTAAGATCATCAATGCCGGAAATATCGACAAGCGTTCCTGGATCGGATAGGCGCAATTTCATTGCCGGTATGAGGCTATGCCCCCCAGCTAAAAAACTGGCGTCTGAGTTTTCTTTCCACAACGATTCAGCTTCATCTATTGAACTGGCGCGATGGTAATCAAAATTTGCTGGATGCATAGCTTAACCTCCATTAGTTTGAATGATGTTCCAGATTTTTTCCGAGGTGAGCGGCATATCAATATGTTTCACTCCATAATCGGACAATGCGTCAACTACTGCATTAACTACCGCTGGCGGAGAAGTAATGCTGCCCATTTCTCCTACGCCTTTAACACCGAGTGAATTACTGGGGGACGGAGTCTCAATACGGTCAGAATCAATCATAGGGAAATTGTCGGCCCGGGGCATAGTATAATCCAGCATCGAACCAGTTACCAACTGGCCTTCATCATCATAAATACCATGTTCATAAAGAGCCTGTCCAACTCCTTGGGCTATGCCTCCTACGATCTGGCCTTCTACCACCATAGGATTAATCACATTGCCACAATCTTCAACAGCAATGTACTTCTGGATTTCTACTTCTCCTGTATCCTTATCCACTTCCACCTGCACTAGATGTGCTGAGGATGGGAAAGTGAAATTACCGGGATTATAATAGGCCGCATTTTCTAGTCCAGGATCCATTCCTTCCGGAAGGCTATGCCCACTATAGGCAGCAAAAGCCAATTCGGCAAATGGTTTGGATTTGTCGGGTACACCTTTTACTTGGACACTGCCATTCTCATCATCATATACGAGGTCATCTTCAGACACTTCCATCAGATGAGCAGCAAGTGTAACCAGTTTATCCCTTATACCTTTGGCAGCATTGGAAAGTGCCTCACCCCCAACCGCCGCACTACGGCTGCCATAGGTACCCATTCCCTGGGTTACTAAATCCGTATCGCCGTGAACCACATCTACATCGGCAACTTCAATACCCAGTTTGTCCGCCACGATCTGAGCAAAAGTAGTTTCATGGCCCTGTCCATGAGCATGTGAACCAGTGAATACAGTTACTTTACCTGTGGGATGCACGCGGATTGCGCCGTGTTCCCACATACCACCGTAAAAACCCAAAGCACCTACTGTTGCGGCTGGCC
>UINC01001803.1_pt1 | contig 17375 bp, 13 predicted proteins | sample 5385821 | NCBI WGS metagenome assembly UINC01 (sample SAMEA4666929, study PRJEB26691) | marine metagenome | isolation source: Pacific Ocean | place: Pacific Ocean | collected 2011-10-13 | reverse complement strand
AGTTACCGTTCTTTCCGATCTAATGGCAGAGCCGATTCTGGACAGTGTGTCTTGCTGCGAATATTGGTATAACGACTATCTCGGGAGCGGTGTGCATACACTGACCTTCATTTTGACAGATTCCGATGGCCATGAGAGGGTCCACACGCAGAGCATCACTGTTCTCGAGACAGGACCCGTGGCCGTCATCTCGGGCTTGCTCGACGGGCAGTACGTCCCCCCGGGCCAGGAGATATTACTCAGCGCCTCTGACTCCTTCGACTACGACGAGGACATCGTCCTCTACCAGTGGTCCCTGCCCTCGGGGGAGGTTCTGAGCGACCGGCAAAATTTGACGCTGTCCTTCCCGCCAGGACCGGTTCAAGTCAACTTGATGGTGCAGGACTCGAGGGGCGCAGAATCCTACGCTTCGATCAATATCACCGTCGGCTCGTCAGCCCCCGTCCTCCTTGACCTCACCATTTCCGTACTGGAGATCGAAGCCGATCAGCCCACCGACGTCGTCACCACGGTCAGGCTGGATGACCCTGACGGGACAACGGACACTGTGCGCGGCGAGCTGACATCTGGGGGCGTGTCCGAGGCGCTTTACTTCCGTGATGACGGCCAAGGCGGAGATCAAGTTGAAAATGACGGCGTCTGGACAAATCGCGGAACCTGGCTAGTCTCTGAGGGCTCTTGGGCAAAGGTCGAAGTCTACGCTCTCGACGGGGAACTGGTCAGTCCTGCTATCGTCCAAACCATACCAATTGTCCAGCCCGCTGGCGATGGCCTAGTCGAGTGGCTCACCAACTCGGGGCTCCCCTTCCTAGTCATCTCGATGCTCGTCATGGGGCTGGCCGGCATGGCCTACCAGAGGAGACGTTCGCTCGAAATCATCAAGGATCTTGCAGAGATTGAGAGGTGGAGCTCGTTCGTTCCCACGGAGATGGATCTGGAGTTCGACGAGGAATCTAGTCCTCCGCCTCCTCAGGACCCCAAGGAGTGACCCCTCGATTCAGGCCCAAGCGCTTGGCGAACAGGAACTTGAAGTTCTTCCAGCCGTCGCTCCAAGTATTGATCTCAGCTATCCCCACTCGCGGTCGGTAGGGCACGGAGACCTCAATCGCCTTCTTGTGTCCATAGCAGCGACGCGCGTTGATCTTCATCTCCTCGGAGAGCGGCATCCCGTCGTTGGTCGGACGCATCTTCGGATTATCCATGATGTGCTTTCGGAATACCCACATTCCGCTTTGGGAATCGTGAATACCATACCAATTCAACATGCGGGCAGTGAGTGAGAGTGCCCAGTTTCCAAAGCCATGCATACCCGACATGCTGCCCTCTTCGGCCCTCTTGAGGCGGTCACAGGTGATGAACTCCAGATCTTCTTCGATTAGCCTTCGAACCAAGGCGGGAACCTCCTCGCCTGGATAGGTGCAGTCTGCATCCATGGTGGTAATGACGTCACCCGGCGCGATGGCGAAACCGGTCCTGTAGGCCCGACCATATCCCTTACGTGGCTCAAGGTAGACTGTTGCCCCCTCCTGCTCGGCGAGCTCGCGGGTCCTGTCCGTGGAGTTCCCGTCAACTATTAGGAAATCGAGCTTCTCGCACCAGCCGTCGTTCGGCACGCTGCGAATGGTCCGCACTATCGCCTTCTCCTCGTTCCTGGTCGGGATGACCACTGTTACGTGAACGGGCAGAGGCTCTGTCATGGGAAACCGTCCAGCAGGCCGGTTTTTTTTAACCATTGTAGCGCGTTTAGCCCGCATCGGCCCCCCGTTCGCTTCAAGAACGCGCCCCTACGCCCATGGTCGAGGCCAAGTCATGCACGTCTGTATGCTCAGTGCGGAATACCCTCCAAGATGGGGAGGGATGGGCTCGACTGTCTACCACCTCTCGGCGGCGCTGGCTGCGAAGGGACACAGAGTCACTGTAATCACTCGTTCGGGTGGGGGCAAGCCACCTCGGGTCGATGGCGTGACGGTCACCGAAGTGCCGTGGGCCATGATTCCAATGGAGTTCACAAGATCGTATGGTCGGTGGGCCCTCAGGGCCCTGGAAAAGTTGCACGAACGGGAACCAGTAGACGTGATCCACGTACACGTGCCATTGCTAGCTTGGAATGAAAAACAGTTCAAGCGCGCTCGTGGGATCTCTCCAGTAATTACCAGTCTTCACGGGTCATGGAAGGGAGAGGCGAGAGGACTCGCTCTGAGTTCACAGTTCGGAGAGGAAGGCGCTCGGTGGAACGTCAATGACATCGCTATTCGAAGATTTGCAAATCACTATGCGAAATTCGAGAACATCGCCCTTAATCACTCAGACATCTGCGTCGCGAACAGCGTTGCCACAAGAATTGATTTCGAGACAAATTATTCCCCACCCAATAATTGGGACTGCGAAACGATACTGTGGGGGGTCGATACAGGGCTCTACAGACCGCTCCATCTCGATTCCGAGGACGATCTCGCTCGCTCTAACAAACTGAGGAAGGGATACGGCGCTAACCAGGAGACCAATCTAATTCTCGCTGTAGGCAGACTCGCTGCAAGAAAGGGCCACACGATGCTCATCCGGGCTTTCGCGACAGTCGTCAAGGAGTCACCGGACTCCCACCTACTGATAGTGGGTCGCGGGGGTTTGAGGTCCAAGCTCCTTCGGTTGGCTAGGGCATTGGGCATCAGCGAGCACGTTTCGATAGAGTCCGGAATGAAGTTCGATGAACTTGCTGCGTGCTTTTCGATTGCGGACCTTGTTTGCTATCCCAGCTACTACGAGGGACAGGGACTCGTGCCTTTGGAGGCGATGGCCTCTGGGACGCCCTGCCTAGCCTTCGACCTGCCACCGCTGACAGAGATGATCGACGAGGAGGTCGGCGGGCTTTGTGAGATGAGCGAGGACTCACTCGCCGAATCCATGCTGTCGATGTTATCCTCAGGAGAACTGATTGCCAAGGGGGCTGTGGGGCGGAGGAGAGTCCTAGAACGATTCACGTTCGAGGGCAATGCAGATGCCTTCCTCGCGGTCTACGAACGGGCCATCGGCGACTCAGGCCGCCGGGGAAACTCTTGATTGCTCGACCCGCATCCGAGGCTTACATGTCAGAGGGTGTCGTTGCCGCTAGTCGCTCCAAGACGACCACTGCTGCCAGCTTCTCCGTTGTGATGCTCGTCTCCTACCTCGCTCTCGTGCACCTGAAGGCCATCTTGATGCCCCTCGCAATCGCGATCCTCCTATATTTCCTGATTCGCGCCCCAGAGAAGTTTCTGTTCGAGAAGGTCGGCAACAGCGTAATCTCGTACGCATTGATCCTCGCGTTCTCAATATTGCTCGCTTACGGAATCTCAATCGTTCTCTACAGCAATCTTTCATCGTTCATCGACGAAGTCCCTATGATGGCTGAAAAGCTCGATTCCAAGATGGCGAGGCTTTCGGAGGCTGACCTGTATGGGCTGGAGAAGGGATTCAGTAGCTCCGAGATCATCGCCTCGGTAATCACGGTTGAGAACATCGAGGTCTTCGTGACTTCTATCCTGGGGTCTCTAGCCAGTTTCATGACCACCATGGGCGCAGTCTTGTTGTTTCTGGTTTTCATAATATTGGAGGAGAAAACTCTCCCCGACCGATTCCGGGCTGCCTTCCCCGGCTCAATCGGGAGGATTGAGAATATCGTCTCGAACTCCTCTGACTCGATTTCCACGTATGTGATTTCCAAGGCGACCTGCAGTGCCGGACAAGCCATAGTGCTGGCATTCCTCCTGTCCCCGCTGGTTTTCGACATCCCGGGGTGGTTCCTATTCGGGACCCTTTGCTTCCTGTTGGACTTCGTGCCTGTTTTGGGCGCTCTTCTTGCTACGATTCCCCCCGTGATCATCGCTTTCATCGTGCTTGAGCCAGGAATGGCCGTTGCCATGGCAATCGCTCTGCTGGCCAACCAGCAGCTGTTCGGATCGATCATCGAGCCGAACCTGTCCGGCCAGCGGCTCGGAATCAGCCCGCTCGTGCTGTTGCTGACGGTAATGGTGTCCGCCCAGGTCTGGGGCATAGCCGGGGCGATTATCGGGGTGCCCATCGTCATCATCCTCCGAATCGTCCTCGAGGAGGACGAGCGGACCCGTCCAATCGCTCTGATGCTTGCTAAGCAGATTCACGAAGAGGAGTAGTCATCGTGGCGAAAAAACCACCAGAACTCCGTCTGCGTTGATTCTGACAATCTCCCCTGTGCCCACATTATGCAGGCCCCTGGTCGAGAATGACATCGGATCGCCGTCAACCTCCCACTTGGCACCCGAGACCCAAGCCTTGCAGGGCTGGAGTGCGAAGACGGAGAATTCCTGGCCCTCGCCGATATCGAGCTCCAAGCCACCGTCCCGCGGGTGGAGCCTGTGGGTGACTGCATCCTCATGTTGCAGGCGAATACGAGCCCCTCCGGGAGCCTCGCAGAGCGCAGCCCAACTCCCTAGAACGTGCTCGGGGCTGCCACCGTCGATGCCAACCACGTCGATTTCAGTGTAGCCTCGCTCGATCAGCAGCGTGATCGACTTGGTCAGATCGCTGCTGGACTGGTCCGGCAGTTCGCGCAGCTTGCTCTCCCACCGGGAGCGATCGACCGAATCTAGATCGCCGAGGACCTCTTCGACTTCGACCCCGGACTCGGCGGCCCGGTCGGCACCCGCATCGGCTCCAAAAACTGGCACGCCTTCATCCAGAACCGCATCTATCACCGACTTGGAGGGCTGAGTCCCGTTGCACCAGAGGATCGCGCGCATGCATACCAGTCCTATGACGCGGTTACCTTGCCCTCAGAAATTAGGGTGATGTCATCGAGGGTGCAGGAGGGCTTCGACATTACGCCGCTCATCTTCACCCCGACTTTTGCGGAGCCACCCAGAGCCGTGTTGTCACCGAACGAAAAGTACGCGGTGCCGCGCACCACTTGGTCCTCGAGCCTGTTGCCGAGCAGCTTGGCCCGCGAATTCATTCCGAAGCCGAACTCGGCTAGGGTGTAGGCGCGCTCCCTGCTCCTCCTGAGGCCTGACTTGGCCAGTTCCAAGATCGAATCGATCTCGTCTGCCAGCTCCCCTCCCTCGATGCTGGTAACGAGCCCGTCTTCAACATCGAACCTTAGCGGCTCTTCCAGAATCCTTCCTTCCCAGGTGCTGTCGATGGCAATCGTGCCGCTAGCAGTTCCCTCCTGAGGTAAAACGAAGATCTTCCCTGCCGGTAGGTTCCCCACGGCTCCTGGGCGGACGATCAGGCCATTGTCATCTAGGATCCAACGACTACCTGTGGTGAAGCGTACGTCTGTGCCTGCGGGCGTAGTCACGTGGACGTTCCGCCGCCGCCTGAACACAGAGTTCATGCCACGAATCTCGCGGCGGAGCGCGGTGTAGTCCTCGGTCATCCCGTGGGCCATCACCTCAGCGTCTATTCCCGGCATGGAGGCGATCCTTGCACCCTCCCTGGAGGCGTTAGCCCTAGCACGCGTGTGGGTGAATGAGTTTCGAGTCGCGATGATTATCACATCTGCGTTCCTCATCAGATCAGCCACCACGCTGGGAATCTCTGCTCCTCGCTTCAGGCTAGGGGGGATCATTACCAGAATCAGCCTCTCGGTAATCCTGGCAGCGGCTTCGTACAGCGCTCTAGCTATCGTCGATGTCATTGGATCGGTGATCACTAGGACCGTGTCCTCTCGACGAACGGCTAGACAGGTCGATACCACCGAACGTGCTACTCCAAGCATCCCTTCGGCCTGCTCTGCCTCGTCGAGGGGCTCGGAATCAGAGTCTGCAGCCATCAGGAGTCGTGCCTAGGCGGGACTCCGTATTGATAATCACGCCGAACCGCAATCGAAAGCGGCATCACTGTACGATGCCCAGTTCCTTGCTGCGATTCGTGATCTCAGCGAAGACGTCCGCCACGAACTCGGTGAGCGGGACTCCGTTGCGCTGGTCCCCGTTACGAGCTCGAATGGAGACAGTGCAGTCCTTGGCCTCGTCGTCCCCTAGAATCACCATGTAGGAGGGCCGCATCTTCCGATGCGTTCTGATCTTCTTGCCGATCGTGTTGTCCGAATCGTCCACTTGCACCCTCACTCCCGCTGTCTCGAGCGCCTCTCGGACCTCGGCAGCGTACTCTCGGTGCTTCTCTGAGATGGTGATGGCCTGCACCTGAACCGGAGATAGCCACGTAGGCAGGTTTCCAGCCCACTGCTCGAGCAGGAAGGCGACGAAGCGCTCGTGGGTAGAGAGAGGAGCTCGGTGAATGACGAAGACCTCATCGTTCTCGTTGCCGGTCTCGTCCATGTAAGACAGACCGAATCGCTCCTTGGCCGCGAAATCCAGTTGAATCGTAGCAATCGACTCCTCCCGCCCCAGCGCTGTGCGGAACTGGATATCGACCTTAGGCCCGTAGAAGGCGGCTTCGTCCACTGCCTCTACGTAGTCCACGCCGAGATCATCTAGGATGCGGCGCAGATGGGCCTCGGTCGCCTCCCAATTCTCCGGCTGATCGATGTACTTGTCCTTGTTCTGGGGGTCCCACAGCGAGAGCCGGAAGTGATAGTCGTCGAAGCCGAACATAGAGTAGTAGTCCTGCGCCATGCGTATGTTTCCTTCCACTTCGCTAGCGACCTGATCGAGTCGACAATAAACGTGAGCATCGTTCATCTCCATTTTCCTGACCCTGAGCAGTCCAGAGAGAGTCCCTGAGAGCTCGTTCCGATAGACAGTTCCGTATTCCGCTATGCGTAGGGGGAGCTCCCTGTAGGATCGTTTTTTGTTGGTGAAAATCAAGTGGTGGAACGGGCAATTCATTCCACGTAAGTAGTAGGCCCCATCGTCCATCTCCATCGGGGGGTACATCATGTCCGCGTAGTGAGGTAGGTGACCGCTGGTCTCGAACAGCTCCTTCTTTCCGAGCACTGGGGTAGTTACCCTGACGTATCCGTATGCATCCTCGGTCTCTATCGCGAGCCTCTCAATCTCTGACTTCAGAATCTCGCCGTTAGGCAGCCACACGGGAAGTCCCTTCCCAATCATCTCGTCAATCATGTAGAGTTCCATTTCCTTTCCGATTTTCTTGTGGTCGCGCTTGGCCGCCTCCCCCAGCTGCCGTTCACGTTCCTTCAGGCCCTCCTTGTCCGCATAGCACATCCCGTAGATCCTGACCAGCGACTCCCTGCCTCTGTCAGCCCTCCAGTAGGCCTGGCTGGTGCTGGTGAGTTTGAACCAGCGGAGCTGGGCGGTCGAGGACACGTGGGGTCCTCGGCACAGGTCCACGAAGTCGCCCTGCCTGTAGGCAGACGAGCCGACGTCGTGACCGATATTGTCGTCCATGATTTCGAGCTTGAACGGGTTCGATGCGAACATCTCACGCAGAGATTCGTTGCCGTGCTCCTCCCTCTCCATTGCGTGGTTCTGCCTGACGAGCCCCTTCATGCGCTTCTCGATGCGACGCATGTCCTCTTCGCCAATCGGATCCATGTGGCCGAAGTCGTAGTAGAACCCGCTCTCGATGGGCGGCCCGATGGTCGGCTTCGCCTCTGGGTACAACTCTGTGACCGCTTGGGCCAGCAGGTGGGCAGCGGAATGACGGATTATGTATAGGCCGGCCTCGGAAGTCCCGTCAATGGGCTCGACGCTGCAATCCACCTCGAGCACGAAGGACATGTCTCGCTCCTCACCATCGACTAGCGCGGCTACGGCGCCAGACTTGCGCCCGTGGACGTTCTTGATGACCTCGCCAGCGGTGGTGCCGCTGGCATACTCATGGGGGTCACTGGCGCCCACGTCAACCGATATCATCGCCACTGGACCATCTCCGTCGGCTGCGCCGACGACCTGCTGATATGAAGGGCTTGGCCGTCTAATCGGACACAAACCCGTCATTCGATGGTGAATTGCGTCCCCGCCTCGCCGGCTACCATGGCCTCGAGGTCAGTCAGCGCTCCGATTACCGCCCGCTCCCCGGTCCTACGAACGAAGTCGCAGGCCGCCTCCACCTTGGGGCCCATCGAACCGACGTCGAACTCGTACTGCTCGATTTCATCGGGGGTGGTCCTCTCGATCTTCCTCGCCTTGTCGGTGCCCCAGTCGAGGTAGACTCCGTCGGCGTCTGTCGCGAGAATCAGCAAGCGGGCATCGAGCTGCCTGGCCAGTAGGGCGCTGGCCCTGTCTTTGTCGATCACCACCTCGACGCCTTCCAGCCCCCCATCGGAATTGTACACGGTCGGGATGCCGCCCCCACCCGCGCAGATCACGATGGTATTCTTTTCCAGGAGCCAGTGGATGGGCCGCAACTCGAAGATTCGGTGAGGCTCGGGAGACGGCACTACCCGGCGCCATCTGTCGCCGTCCTGGGCAATCGACCACCCTCGCTCCTCGGCCATCCTCCTCGCATCCTCCTCGCTGTATCCCGGACCGATGGGTTTGGTGGGGTTTTGGAAGGCAGGATCCTCGGGGTCTACCTCGACCATTGTCAGGATGGTAGCGAGTGGGGTTTCGATAGGCAGCAAATTCCCTAGTCCCTGCTCGATCATGTAACCTATCTGGCCCTCTGTTTGAGCTCCCAGCAAATAGAGGGGATACTCGTCGACCTCCTCGTAGGAAGCTGACTGAAGTGCTAGGAGCCCGATTTGAGGCCCATTTCCGTGCGTAATAATTAGTCCGTGCTCCAATGCGATCGGGGCCAAGGCCTCACAAGCGACACCGACGTTACTCCTCTGATTTTCCGCGGTCAGCGGCTCGTCGCGACGCAGCAGGGCGTTTCCACCGAGCGCGACGACGACTCTCATGCTCTCCCGAAGGGGCATGTAGCGATAATAACGCCCATCGGCTCCGCACACTCGTGGCGAGACTGGGGATGCTGGTTAACCCTGATGCTGGCTTGGGAGGCCGACTCGGCCTGAAGGGCAGCGACGGGAAAGCCGAGTTGGCGCGGTCAATGGGGGCCGAGGATCGCTCCGGCCCGCGTATGACCGCGACCCTGACTCATTTCGACTCGATTCACAGGATGGGCTTCGATGACCTGCACTGGGTCACCAGCGAGGGTCGCATGGGCACCGACTGGTTTCCCGAAGATGCAAACATAGGCGCCCTCAGCACAGTCCACTCCTCGAAGGGGGAGACTACCGCCACTCACACCAAGGAAGCGGTAGCAGCCATGCTGGAGGCCGGAATCGATCTGCTGCTCTATGCCGGAGGGGATGGCACGACGAGGGACATCGTGGAGGCCTTGGAGGCCAATGGCCGCCCGGAGCTGCCAGTCATCGGCATGCCTACCGGGGTCAAAATGCACTCAGGATGCTTTGCTTCATCTCCAAAAGCAGCAGCTGAGGTTCTATCGGCTTGGTTGAACGGTGATTTGTTGGTTGCTAGCACCGAGGTCCTTGACCTAGACGAGGAGCGCTACCGCCAGGGGGATTGGGTGATCAGGATGTACGCAGAGGCGATGACGCCCTCGAGCCCACGCTGGATGCAGGGCGCCAAGCAACTGATAGAAGCCGCAGGCGAGGAAGAAATCCTCGAGGGGCTCTCCGACCACATCAGGGACGTCATGATTACCGAAGACCGACTGATAATCTGGGGCTCTGGCGGGACTTTGCGAGCAATCGGTGAGATGAACGGATACGAGCTGACGAACCTAGGCATCGATGCTACGATTGGTTCGGAGCAGGTCGGCACCGACCTAGACGAGGCGGGACTGCTGGAGCTGCTGGTCCCTCACTCCGGTCCAGTCACTCTGCTACTATCTCCTATGGGCGGCCAGGGCTTCCTGATTGGGCGAGGTAATCTGCAACTCTCACCGGAGGTTCTCCGTGCTATCGGAATCGACAATATCCTCGGAGTGGTGACTCCGGCTAAGCTGCTGTCTGTCAGGACGCTGAGGATCGAGACTGGAGACGAGGAACTGGATGCGGATTTCGTAGCGCTCGCCTACATGAAGGTCCTGCAGGGCTTTCGAACAACGCGGATACTTCCAGTCGCAGTTGATTAGACATCCATTCCGCTCGAAGCTTTCAGGAGGCCTAGGTAAGGTGGGCTGGGCTTGTCCGGCCTTGACTTGAACTCCGGGTGGTATTGGGTGCCGACGAAGTAGGGATGGCCCTCTAGCTCCATGATCTCGCAGCGCTCCCCAGTCTCGTCCTTGCCCACGTACTTCAGCCCAGCGCTCTCGATTTGCCCGATCAGATCTGGGTTGACCTCGTAGCGGTGCCTGTGACGCTCGTCGACGTGATCAACCCCATCGTAGAGACGGCGCATCTTGCAGTCGTCCACTAGGAATGGCGTCGGCTTGGTGCCAAGGCGCATCGTCCCACCCATGTGGGTCTTCGAGATCTCCGGCATGAACACCACGGCTGGATTGGGGGTGTCCTCGTCGAACTCAGTGGAGTTGGCCCGCTCGAGCCCGAGCACGTTGCGGCAGAACTCGATTGTGGCGACCTGAAGGCCGAGGCAGACCCCTAAGTATGGAGTCTCGCTCTCCCTTGCGTATTCAGCGGCCTTGATCTTCCCCTCTATGCCTCTGATTCCGAAGCCACCGGGGACGAGAATTCCGTCGGCTGCCTTCAGCAGCTCCCATGCAGCGGCGTGCGCCTCGGGGTCGGTGCCCGCGGTCTCCTCGTCGAGCTCCGCCGACTCAATCCAGTCAATCACCAGCTTGCGGTTGACTTTGAAGGAGGAGTGCTGTAGTGCCTTGATTACGCTGAGGTAGGAGTCCGAGAGCCCAGTGTACTTGCCGACCGTAGCGATGTGCACCTCCTCGGCACCCTCCAGGGAATCGACGTGGTCGGCCATAGTCTTCCAATCCTCTAGCATCGGTCTCTTGGAGGGCAGTTTGAATCCTAGCATCTCGGAGAGCATGCCTGCGACCCCCTGCGAGTCGAGCATGATAGGGACCTGGTAGATGTTAGACACGTCGTGCGCGGAGATTACCGCCTCGGGTGGGACGTGGCAGAAAGCGGAGACCTTCTGACGGGTCTCATCTATCAAGGGACTATTTGACCTGCACACCAGCATGTGGGGGTTGATTCCTAGACCACGCAGATCCTTGACCGTGTGCTGGGTTGGCTTGGTCTTCTGCTCACCTACCGGACCCATTACCGGAATCAGGCTGACATGTACGAAGCAGACATTGTCTTGCCCTACCCTGAACTGGAACTGGCGCAGTGCCTCGATGAATGGGGCGCTCTCGATGTCGCCTACAGTCCCGCCGAGCTCAATGACGCAGGCATCGGGAACCTTGCCGTTACCATCGCTGGGAATGTGCGCCACGCGCTCGATCCATTCCTGAATCTCGTTGGTGATGTGCGGAATCACCTGCACGGTCTTTCCGAGGTAATCTCCCCTCCTTTCTTTCTGGATTACGTTGTCGTAGACCTTTCCGGTGGTGATGTTGTTCTCGCTGGTTAGGCAGACGTCGAGGAAGCGCTCGTAGTTCCCTAGGTCGAGATCGACCTCTCCCCCGTCATCGAGCACGAAGACCTCTCCGTGCTCAAACGGACTCATGGTTCCAGCATCGCTGTTCAGGTAAGGGTCTATTTTCACTGCAGTGACGCGCAGTCCAGCGCTTTTTAGGAGAACGCCGATGCTGCTGGCAGTCACACCCTTGCCCAGACCGGACAACACTCCACCCGTTACGACAACATATTTCATGCAATCAACGGGGTCTGAAGCCGTTGACTCTTGTATTTCTACGTTGGCTCTGAAACACACGCGCACCTTACACTCACATGTTCAAGTATCGTCTGATACCACCACCGCGCATGGCGTCTCCCGGTGACAGGATTCTCGTCACCGGGGCCCTCGGGCAGATTGGCACCGACCTCGTGGAGGAGCTGAGGGCACGCCACGGGACTGACAGCGTCATCGCCTCGGACGTGCGGGAGGTGCCCGGACACCCGTTCCTCGAGGACGGCCCATTCCGTTTGCTGAGCGTGCTCGATGGTGACGGGATGGATTCTGTGGTGAAGGGGGATGGGGTGGGCACGATCTACCACCTCGCGGCAATACTCTCCGCAGCCGGTGAGAAGAACCCGGATCTGTGCCAGAGGGTGAATGTAGGGGGCATGACCAACGTGCTGGAGACGGCTATGATCAACGACTTGAGGGTCTACGCCCCTTCCTCGATAGCCGTCTTCGGGCCCGACGCGCCCAAAATCGCCGCTCAGGACTCCTCCCTCAACCCAACGACCACCTACGGGGAGACGAAGCGCACTGGCGAGGCGCTGGCCGGGGAGTATCTGACGAGCTTCGGCGTAGACTGCCGTGGGATACGCTACCCCGGTTTGGTATCGTGGCAGGCTCCAGCCGGTGGAGGGACCACCGACTACGCAGTGGAGATCTTCCACGCAGCCCTTGAGAAGGGGCACTACGAGTGCTTCGTGGGCCCCGATACGCGACTGCCGATGATGTACATCGACGATGCGATTCGAGCTACGCTGGAGCTGATGGACGCACCGGCGGATTCACTGGGCCCCTCGAGGGCCGGCTACAACGTCTCGGGAATCTCGTTCACGGCGCTGGAGCTCGCCGATGCGATCGCAGAGCGCATTGACGGCTTCACCTGCGACTTCGTCCCCGATGAGCGCCAAGCGTACGCGGATTCGTGGCCCGCCGCCGTCGATGACTCCGCTGCCCGAGAAGATTGGGGCTGGAAGGCCGAGTACGACTTGGATGCCATGGTCGATGCGATGATCGAGGGCCTTTCGAGCAACTAGCCCTCGGAGCCCTCTTCTTCCTCCCAATCGGGAGTTCCAATCTCCGTCTTGGCCCACAGAACGTCGTCAATCCTAAGGACGCTGATAGCCGCCTCGGTCGCGCCCGAGAGCGCGTGCCTGACCAGGAACAGGGGGTCTAGGATGCCAGCCTCACTCATGTCGCCGTTCTTCCCCTTGCCGAGGTCGAAGCCGATCCACGCGCCTGACTCCGACTGGTCTGCGGACAGAGCCAGAATGACGTCGACTGAGTCGAATCCCCCGTTGTCGGCGAGGGCCCGGGGGACAATCTCCAGAGCGGCAGCATAGGCCTCTATCGCAAGTTGCTCGCGACCGGCCTGACTCGGTGCGAACGCTCGTAGGTGCCGAGCCAAATGAGTCTGTATCGCGCCTCCACCAGGTAGGATTTCGGGCTTGCTCGTGAGCCTGTGGGCAACTCCGATCGCATCGTCGAAGATTCGCATCGCCTCCTCTCGCACCGCAGGCGAGGAGCCCCTCACCACGAGCGTCATCGCGCCACTGCAGGTACCCTCGATTATGGTGTGCTTGACATCGGCGATAGCCTCCTCGGAGCGACCGGCATAATCCCCCACGTCGCCCTTGTCGATGTGGAGGGCATCTCTGGAGAGCTTTGCTCCAGTCATCATTGACAGCAGCTCCAGATCGGTTCGCTCGAAGCGCCTGTAGGCTGTGATTCCCGCTTTCGCGAGCAGGGAGACGGCTTCGTCTGCGATTCCGTCACGCACTACTAGAAGATCGACGCCCAGCGAGGCGAGGTGGTCTACCTGCCTCTGCAGGTTCTCGATGGCCCTGTCGTGGAAGCCCTGCATAACGCCGGGACTGTCGACCTCGATCTTCGCGCTGATCTCCAACTTCGGGTGGTCGAGGCCGCCATCGACGATAGCGACCACCCCGCCGCCCGAATTAGCAGGAGTGGAGATGTCGACCCTCGACTTCGGGAGCATGAGCCCCTGAACCAGGCTGCTGTCCATCACGTTGCCCTGACTCACTTGCAGGCGCTTGACTCGCAACCTCTCCAGGTCCCCCCCACCGTCCTCCTCGGATAGCGCATCGGCGGCTTGGATAGCGAGACCTGCGAACAAGTCACACAGCCCCGAGTCGGCCTTGCCTTCCAGAGTTGTTCTGACGACCTGCATCCTTTGCGTCTCATCGGCCTCTCGTGCCACCCTCTCGACTTCCTCCAGCGCCTCTTCGAGGGCGATCCCGTAGCCATTGACGACCACGGAGGGGTGGATTCCCATGCGAACGAGCTCCAGTGCGTTGTGGAGCATCTCCGAAATGAGAAGCACAGTGGTGGTCGTCCCGTCACGGGCAGCCCGGTCTTGCGAGGACGAGGCATCGATGAGTAGTCTGGCTGTCGGGTGCTCGACCTGGGCCGTCTCTAGCACGGTCACTCCATCGTTGGTCACCAGTGCCGAGCCATCGGCCTCGACTAGCATCTTGTCCAGCCCCTTGGGCCCCAACGTCGAGCGTACCGCACCGGCTAGGGAGGAGGCTGCCTTGACGTTGTTCACGAGCGCGGCCCGCCCGTGGATGCGATCGGTGTCCTCGAGTGCGACGTCCTGCTCCGATTCGACCATGATGAGGCGCCGAGCCTCGGTCCCGTTTTGAATCCGCTCATACTCGTTCAGGACCCAAAAAGGCACATTGCACCCGTTCTATTGAAATACCTCGGCTCCGTCCCACTATACAACCTCAGGTTGAGTAGTGAGATTATGTCGGGCAATGAGGGAGACGATTTCGATGCGAAGATCATCGAGGAGATGGCCCGAATGTTCGAGGAGATGGGGATGCCGATAGACATCCAGACCCTCAGGTCGATGATCGATCAGGTCAGGGACCAATTCGAGGAGTTGGGCATCGACCCCAGCCGCATGGCAATGAGCGAGGCCAAGTTCGAATTGAACTCGAACCCAGAGGAATTCAGGAAGCAGATGGAATCCATGTTGAGCGGCCCCCAGGGGCTCGGGGAGTTTCTCAAGAGGATGGGCGTCGACGTCCAGATTAAGCCTACTGAGACCGAGGTCGAGGTCAGCGTTGAGGAGAGCACACAGCTCCCCGACGACGACTCGATTCCCGACGACGACGTGTACGTCGATGACGGACAGATGCACATCACCATCGACGTCTCCAAGCACAGCGACATCGATGCGAGCAGCATCGAGCTGAGCCTGACCGGGGGAGGAGAGGTCCTGCAGCTGATGCGGACCACGCAGCTCCGCCCGTTCAAGCGATACGTCCTTCCTCACGTTGCAAAGGGACAACCCCATTGGGACCTCAACAACGGGATTCTGGACATCACTTTCGACCTGCAGTAGACGAGCGGGCAAGACATAGGAGACAAGAGCATGAGTTTAGCAGTGATAGGCATCGACTTGGGAACCACCAACAGCTGTGTGGCCACTATAGAGGGAGGGAAGGCCGTGGTCATCCCCAACTCAGAGGGCTCGAGGACCACCCCCAGCGTGGTCGCGTTTACCAAGGACGGGGAGCGACTGGTCGGTGTCACCGCCAAGCGGCAGGCCGTGACCAACTCGGAGCGAACCATCATCTCGGTCAAGCGGGAGATGGGAACGGACTGGACAAGGGAGATCGACGGCGAGAAGTACTCGCCGCAGGAGATCTCGGCGTTCGTGCTCCAGAAGCTCAAGGCCGACGCCGAGGAGTACCTCGGAGCTGAGGTCAAGCAGGCCGTGGTGACCTGCCCCGCCTACTTCTCCGACGCCCAGCGCAAGGCCACCAAGGACGCCGGCAGGATCGCCGGCCTCGAGGTCCTGCGAATCATCAACGAGCCGACCGCAGCCGCACTCGCGTACGGCGTGGACAAGGATGAGGACCAGACCATCCTGGTCTACGACCTCGGAGGAGGGACTTTCGACGTGTCAATCCTAGAGATCTACCAGGTCGATGGGCAGCCGCAGATCGAGGTCAAGGCCACCAGCGGCGACAACCGTCTCGGGGGCGACGACTTCGACGATGTCGTCATCGATTGGGTCGTCTCCGAGTTCAAGAAGTCGACCGGAATCGACCTGAAGAAGGACCTTCAGGCTATTAGCAGGATTCGAGAGGGTGCCGAGAAGGCCAAGATCGAGCTATCTGGAACGGCAACCACCCAGATCAACCTCCCGTTCATCACGATGAGGGACGGTCAGCCCGAGCACCTCGACATGGCGCTCTCCCGCTCCAAGTTCGAGAAGCTGACCTCCTCCCTGATTGAGCGCACGATGGGCCCGACCCGCCAAGCCATGAAGGACGCCGGGCTCAAGAAGGGCAACGTCGACAAGGTCCTCCTGGTGGGTGGCTCCACGAGGGTCCCTGCCGTACAAACGGCGATCGAGAAGGAGGTCGGCAAGGCCCCGTTCAAGGGCATCAACCCAGACGAGGCGGTCGCTATGGGCGCGGCCCTCCAAGCTGGCATCATAGTAGGTGACGAGGGCGTCACCGACGTGCTCCTGCTCGATGTCACGCCGCTGACTCTGGGAATCGAGACGCTGGGCGGCGTCACCACCACGATGATCGAGCGCAACACGACCATCCCCACCCGCAGGTCCGAGACCTTCTCTACTGCAACGGACAACCAGCCCGCAGTCGAGGTCCACGTACTACAGGGGGAGCGCGACTTCGCAAAGGACAACATCACGCTCGGGCGCTTCCACCTGATGGGGATACCAGCCGCACCACGGGGCATCCCGCAAATCGAAGTCACCTTCGACATCGATGCCAACGGCATCGTCGACGTCTCTGCCAAGGACCTCGGAACGGGCACGGAGCAGTCGATCAAGATCGAGAGCCAGACCTCTCTGTCCGAGGATGAGATCCAGCAGAAGGTCACCGAGGCCGAGAAGTTCGCCGACGAGGACAAGCGACGCAAGACGCAAGTCGAGATGCGCAACACAGCGGACAGCGTCGTCTATCAGACTCGCAAGATGCTCGACGATGCCGAGGACAAACTCACCGATGAGGATACCGAGCCGGTCCGAGCCAAGTTGGACGAGCTCGAGGCCCTCATCATGAAGGACGACCAGCCGATAGCTCTCGAGGACCTCGACGAGGCCGCAATACAGACCAAGATGAGCGAGCTCGAGCAGTCCATGCACGCAGTATCGACCAAGCTCTACGAGGCAGCTGCCGCAGAGATGGCGGAGCAGGAGTCCGATGACGACGAGGAAGTCGTCGACGCTGACTTCGAGGTCGTCGACGCCGACGATGACGACGATGACGACGAGTCCTGATCAACTCTCGGTTATCAGCCGGTGAAGAGTCCTGACGTGAACGCCGGATACTCCGTACTGGAATAGCGGGTTAGCGCCCTCTGAGCGTGCCTTGGAGCCCGGGCCCCAGGCCGTCCCCGCGATGTCGAGGTGGACCCATGGAATCTTGTCAGCATCCTCGTCGTAGCCGCGATGCGGCACGAAGAACTCGAGGAAGGAGGCAGCGGCATTGGACGAGCCGGCGCGCCCTCCTATCGAACCGTTGCGGATGTCGGCGAAAGCGGAGTCTGTCATATACTTGCGGAACTGGGCGTTCAGCGGCATGTGCCACACCGGCTCGCCCGACCTGCTTGCGGCCTTGGAGAGCCGCCTGCGCACATCCCTGTCGTTGCTCCACATCCCGGTGATCTGATTGCCGAGCGCGACCACGATAGCACCAG
>UINC01001802.1_pt1 | contig 17380 bp, 13 predicted proteins | sample 5385821 | NCBI WGS metagenome assembly UINC01 (sample SAMEA4666929, study PRJEB26691) | marine metagenome | isolation source: Pacific Ocean | place: Pacific Ocean | collected 2011-10-13 | reverse complement strand
TATTACTTTTCCAAGCAGAGATCTTCGCTGAAAAGACTGGATAGCATACTTTATAATCTTAATTATACTGAAATTGGACTACTTAATAATATTCAGCTGATTAGTGAATATTCCCCCCGTGGACCTCCCCTGTTTCTACTTCAAAACTAGTTCTTAACTTTATTCACATTTCTTTATGTACTTCATAGCAATTAAGATGTGTTCAGTTTTTAATCAATAATATTGAACCACTAAAATGTCTGAAATAAGTCAGTTTTATAGCATTTGTTGTTGGTTCATTCGAAATAACAAACAATAAAATAATTACAAGGAAAATTATGTTTCAAATGAAGAGTTATCATAAAATGCTTCTGTTGATTAGCAGTCTTTATGTCTTGATGGGTTGTACAAAAGACATGCATCATAAGCTGCATGCTCATATGGAAAAAACAATTCATGCTCACGGGGCATGGGTACGTGCGGTACCACCTGTTTCTCATATGTCTGCAGCTTATTTGACTTTAATCAATCACGGAGACAAGGATGATCAATTATTGTCTGTAGAAACAGAGCTGGCAAAGGTTGCTGAACTGCATAATGTCAAGAAAAAGGACGGAATGATGTCCATGTTTCCAGTTCCATTTGTGCCTGTACCGGCAGGAGGAGAACAAAGCCTGAAACCAGGCAGTTACCATATAATGCTAATCAATTTAAATAAAACTCCTAAATTAGGTGAAGAGTACGAATTAGTTTTGAATTTCAAAAACGCCGGTATTGTAAAAACAAGTGCTGCTGTTAAGGAAGGTGGATCTATGTAAAAAATGGAAAAGCATGGCTCAATGAACCATGGTTCCACAGATTCACAATGAGAATTAATGAGTGGCATTAATTACATTTTAAATACTTATGCAACACAAACATATTTGGGATCTATTTTCAGGAAGTCGGCTTTTCAGGGCAAATAATTTCATCATTTTGGTAATAGGATGTATGATTTTAGTGGCGCAGTTATATTGGTTTTGGAGTCCGGCTAAAATGACAGAGGAGGCTAATTATGAGAATACTGATTGGGAATTAATTAAAGGGCTTGAGATTAAAGAAGAATGTTTAAATCTTCTTCCAGGTCAGAAACTGGAATATTCTTTCAAAAGTTCAGCGGAAGTGTCATTTAATATTCACTATCATGAACAGGGAGGACGCCCTATATATCTAAAGGATGAAAAAGGGATGCTCTTTAACAAAGGTGTTTTGGATCCCCCAAAGAAAAATCTGTTCTGTCTGATGTGGGTAAATCCGGGCATGAAAGATATCCGCTTAAGTTACAATACTCTATTATTGTCTGAGCTGGAAGATAAAGAGAAGGACCGTATTCCTGTACATTTTAGAGTATCAGCAGACAAACAAGCTATCCGGATAGTAGCGGATTCAGGGAGGGAACTTTCGAGATTAGAGATCGGATCAAATATCTTGAATTTTGAACTTAACAACAATGGTACAATGCTGGCTGTTTCCGTTGCAGATTTAAGAGGGACTCTGTTGATCTATGATGTCAAGACCCTGCAAATTATCACAAAAGTTGCGATAAAAAGATTTCCGAGATTTTTAGCTTTTTCTGCAGACAATCGTTTTCTGATAGTTGGCGATGAGCATACAGCAGATATTATCCGAATTGATCTTAAAAACAGACGACAGCATTCTTTGATATTACCTCTTTTGCCTCTAGCTATAATGACAGGAGAAGAACCAGGCGAATTGTTTGTTCGAGCTGAAAGGGAGGTTATGAAAATACAACTTGAGCCGCTAAAATTAATAGAGAGAAACGCCCGGATTGAATTTACTTTTGGAGAAGAAACTATTTTAGCAGACCCAAATGAATTCTGTACCGCTCACGGTGTACCCCACCCGCTTTTTACTCCCAGTGAAGAAGCCATGAGCACTGAAGGACTCCAGGGATTTTATTTCCAGTCTAAATGAAAAACGGTTAAAAAAAATGTCATTGTGTCATGCTCAAATTGTGCTGATTATTGACTGATGGCTTCGTAAAATTTCCTAAACTAATTATTCGTCATCTCGAACGAATAGAAAAATATTAATAATATCAGCATTTAACAGAAGATAGATTTCTTGTTCTGTAAGCAATGACACTTTTTTATGATTTTTTACAGGTTCATCAATACTACAGGATTACAAAGTTGGTCCTTAATAAAATCATTAAGAAATTTAGCTGTTTCTTCCGGTCGCTTTACCATCGGCGCATGACCAACGTTTTCCCAAATAACGCTTCTATGATTGCTAAGGTAACGTTCAAACACGCTCACACTTGATACATAAATCACCCTGTCTTCTTTTCCCCAAAGTATAAGGGTTGGGGTTTTAATTGCCGACAAAACCTGTTGAGCAGTATATTTCCCGGCTTTGATTATGTCCGCAAATATTTTCTCATTCATCCCTTTACGCGGCGTTGATTTTCTTGACATCACGTTTGCAAACGGCTCAATGCGCTTAGTCTCAACCGTTTGAAAGACTTTTCGTACTTCAAGTTAACTAAACTGGAATTTAATGGAACTCTGCAGCGTTTTATTCAATGTAATGAATAAAAGTTTAAGCCGTTTGTGTATATTGAAATCCTGAAGGTTGATTGAGGATGTCCGGTCAGGAGTATGAAGCAGACCAAGTGGTCAGGAGAAAAGAATGAAAAAAATATTTGTTCATCTTTCAAATTACCATGTACCACCCAGTCTGCCGGGGGAAAGCTATAGATCGTCCCAGCGTTCTTCTTCTTCAAGGATATTTGCGAAATCACCTTCGAAGTTTGCGAATGCACGCTGTTTAAAATCACCTGTCTGAGGGCCGCTGACACGTTCGATGCTGCCTCCAGATTTAAGATAATCTTCCATGGCACCAGTTACCTGCTCGCGAGTTGGGGCCTCAGAAGTTTTTTTCTTCTTCTTGTAAAATGTTCTTTTGGTGTTAAATTTATTCGCCATGATTTTATCTGTATCTGGATTATTATTTTGTATAACGGATAGACATAATAGTAAATCTATGCAAATACGTCAAGTGATTATTAATTTTACACAAGGAATAAACAGAATATTGTTTAAACATTGTTTAGTTGAAAATAATTATTCTTAAACAGTATTTGAAAATTTTGGAGCTCCGCCCGCTTTAAGATGACGGTCAAAAGGCATGGCAAGATTACGCGTAAAGAGCATCCCTAACGGAGTCAGCTCTATTTTAGTGGGACTCAGCTTCACCAGACCTTCCTCTTCAAATTTCTCCAGTTGAGTCCAGGCTTCTGCAAAATGCTGCCGAAAATCTAATTCATAAAGAAATTCAAAATCCTGAATCGTAATTTCTCCGTGACACATCAGTGTTTCAATCACTTTTCGCCTGAGTTGGTCCTCTTTTTCCAAAAGGAGTCCTCTGCGCGGAATGAGTTTGTTATTTACGGTTTCTTCCATGTATTGATCAAGCTCTTTGGGGTTTTGCCAGTAACTGTCCCCAAAATCAGAAATTGCTGAAACACCTACTCCAATCTGTGCCATATTGTGCAGAGTTGTGTAGCCCATGAAATTACGGTGTAGAGTTCTGTTTTTTAAAGCTTGAGCAAGTTCATCTTCAGGAAGCGCATAGTGATCCATGCCGATCATTACATAACCTGCTTCTGCAAAAAAATTAATAGCTTCTAGGTAAATATTAATTTTTTCTTCAGGGGTAGGCAAATCTTTTTCCTTGATTGCACGTTCATGAGTTTTGAACATCCCAGGCAAATAAGCGAAACTGTAGACTGCAAGTCTGTCAGGCCGCATTTTATTAACTTCTTCAAGAGTCTTGCGGAAACCATGCTGAGTCTGCAGAGGAAGTCCGTAGACTAAGTCCAAATTGATACTTTTATAACCCAGACTCCTAGCTGTTTCGAGAGTTTCCCACGATTGTTCCGCAGTCTGATTTCTGTTGATTGCACGTTGAATTGCTGGGTCCAGATCCTGTACTCCAAAGCTGACCCTGCGGAAACCGAGTTCATAGAGAACTTCCAGTTGTTTAGTCGTAGTCACTCTTGGGTTTGCCTCAAAGGCCCACTCACAGTCTTCCAGAGCGTCAAACCTTGAAACAATCATCTCAACAACTCTACTCAGTTGCTCAGGATTAAGAAAAGTTGGGGTACCTCCACCGAAGTGAATTTGTGCGAGTTCTTTACGCTGACCTAATCTCTCTGCGACACCTGCTATTTCCTGTTCAAGCGCAGTTAAATACTTTTCAACTATGTTCTGGTTATTGGTGATGTATTTATTGCATCCGCAAAAAGTACAAAGCTGCTGACAAAACGGAATGTGAACATAGAGTGAGAGAGGCTGTTCGTTTTGACCTTCTTTGTGCAGAGAGGCTGCGTAATCATCGGCAAATTCACCTTCTTTCCAGACAGGAACTGTAGGATAACTGGTATAGCGCGGTCCTGGACGATTATAGCGTTGAATCATCTCCGGTGTAACTTCAAGCTTAACTGAATGTTGCATTTTGCTGTCGAAAAATTTGTATAGGGAATTTTCTTGTATATGATGAACAACAGGTCTTTTAAATCAGTAATGGGAAGCACTTCAGCCTGCAAAAACATCGTCCGGATTAAGCTGTATCTGTTAGACCCCTGACTGCTTTTCTGGTACAATGATATATGATTCTAACTATTATTCACAATCCAAAAACATCAGCAACAACAAGGGAACACTATTTTTGTTAACATTCTAATAATATTAGATAATGTCAGCACACAAGGCAAGCATTCAATGGAAACGTATCACAGAAGATTTCAACATAAAGACTTATAATCGTGATCATGAAGTACGCTTTGAAAATGGCGTCACAATTTCCTCATCGGCAACTGTCGCTTTTAATGGTAACCCAGAGTTGAATAATCCCGAAGACCTGTTTGTTGCCTCTGTGGTGGGCTGTCATATGCTGACTTTTTTGGCGGTTTCCTCTTATTAAAAAATTTACAGTGGATCTTTACACTGAAAATACGGAAGGATTTCTGGAAAAAGACAGTTCCGGAAAATGGTAATGAACCGTATAATTTTACGCCCACAAATTGTTTTTAGCGGCAGTCATAAACCTACTCCGAATGAGTTGGCAGCATTGCATGAAAAGGCGCTTAAGAGCTGTTTCATTGCAAACTCCATCAAATCAGCGGTTATCATTGAACAACAGTAGTTTGATAATTCAGCAAAAGAAACAGCAAAGAGCTAAATCCAATGTGTGAAATATTTGCAATGTCCAGTCGTTTAGAAGAAAATATTTCAACATCGCTGTAGGAGTATTCGATCAGGAGCAAAAACTTACAGGGCGTTTTCAGCCTGCAGGAGAGAGTGATTCTGAATTTTCGTTTTGTTATCTGCTGGGCGCTTTAGCACCACTCTGGCAATCAGGTTCTGTACCGGAACTTGGAAAAAGGATGGATTTAATTTCACGGTTTGCTAAAAAAATCCGGAGTTATGGTCCAGCTAATTTTATTTATGCAGACGGAGATGCTTTATTTGTTCATGGACATGAGCGAATACAGGCGGATGGAAAAATAGCACCGCCTGGACTTTTTAAACTTTGCCGATTCTGTCAATCCGAAAAATCTCAGGCAACTTCTAAAAACGAATTACAAAAGTTTGGCAGTAAAGTGCAGCAGGTAAGCTTGGTTGCGAGTGTGCCTTTAAGCGGAGAAGAGTGGACCAGATTGGAATCCGGAGAGTTATTGGCGATCCGTGACGGCAGGGTAATCATGGAGGAAAACAGTTCCGGAGATCGTGAACCCTGCCTTAAAACAACAGCCCTGCTTTCTGCTCCACTATAACTCCGAATGTTTTAAGCCTGGTGTGCTTAATAATTTTCCCAAGGAAACTAATTAATGCAATATCAGCAAGATAAATGCTGATTAGCGCAGTCCCGCCTTCACAAAGAAATTAACAATCTCTATAGTTATTTCTTCTGCGGTAGAAGATTAGCCGCGAAAAAAAACATAACCGCGGCTATTACAATTGAAGGACCGGAAGGCGTGTCAATCTGCAGTGAAGCGCCCAGACCAAGTCCAACCGAAGCCATGCCGATCAGTGCACCTCCAAGTGCCATTTGTTCCGGGGTTCTGCTGAATCTCCTCGAAGCAGAAACTGGAATAATCAGGAGTGAAGTCACCAGTAGAATTCCGATTATTTTCATCGACAAAGCAATAACCGCGGCAATAAGTAACATGAAAAGCAATTCAACTCTGACAACAGGCACATCTTCCGCCTGTGCCAGTTCCTGATCAAATGTAATTGCAAGCAAAGGCCTCCAGAGCAGGAATAATGTCAATAATATAAAAAAACCGCCACCATATATCCAGTAAAGGTCAACGAGACTAACGGCCAAAATATCTCCGAATAAATATGCCATTAAGTCAATACGCACCCAAACCATCAAACTGATCATTAAAACTCCCATCGCAAGTGACGCATGGGAAAGTGTGCCTAATACCGCATCATTTGCGAGTTGTTTTTGTCTTTGAAAGAAAAAAAGTAACAGTGCTACAACAAGTGCAACCGCAAAAACTCCGAGCATTAAATTAACTTCAAGGAAAAAACCGAGCGCGACTCCCAGTAAAGCTGAATGGGCCATTGTGTCACCTAAATAGGACATTCTTCTCCAGACCACAAAACAGCCCAGCGGCCCAGCAACTATGGCCACTCCCATCCCTGCAATCACTGCTCTCCAAAAAAAATCATCTAAAATCATCATTGTCTGTCTTCCTGCAGTGTTCCTGAAATATGATGTGTGTGGTCGTGATGGTGACTGTAAACTGCCAACGCGCTTCCGGAGTCCAAACCAAACAGTCGCAAATATTCTGGATGCCGACTTACATCTTCAGGCTGTCCTTCACAGCAAATATGTTGATTCAAGCACAATACACGGTCAGTGGACGCCATCACAACGTGTAAATCATGTGACACCATCAACACTCCGCATCCGTGGCTTGTACGCAGATTTGCGATCAATTTATACAATTCCGACTCACCCATGTAGTCAACACCCTGTACAGGCTCATCGAGCACCAGCAGTTCCGGGCTTCTCAACAGGGTACGTGCCAGCATTACACGCTGAAATTCTCCGCCCGAAAGTTGGTAGACAGGTTTTTCTCTCAAAGAAGCAACTCCTGTTTCTTCAAGGGCAATCTTAATTTGCCGGCTGGAATAATTTCCTGTAAGTTTCATTATCCTGCTTACAGATAGCGGAAGTATAGGGTCCACCTTAACTTTTTGCGGGAGATAACCTATTCTGAGTTTAGCTTTTTTAAAAATACTTCCTGCATTCGGAGGTATTAATCCAAGTAGCACACGAAGCAGGGTCGTTTTACCCGTACCATTCGGACCAATGACAGTTACAATTTCTCCTGCTGAAACTGTAAGTGTAATATCAGAGAGCAACTCACGCCCGCCTGTCACTAAAGAAAGATCTCGAGTCTGAAGCAGGATTTGATTATTTTCTTCAGTTCGGGAATAATCTGCTGCAGTTTCTCTGTTGCTTGACATTGACAAATTAGTGAATCAGAGTTATCTTGAAATGAGCATTATTTGTAACACATTTTCTTCTTCAAAGCAAAGCTGCAAAGCAAAAACTGGATAGTAATGAAAACTGGATTTTGCTTTATCTTGATTCTCCCCCTGCTGTGCATCACTCAGCTTATGGCAGCTTCAGACTTAAAAGTCCTGGTTTCCATCAAACCTTTCCATTCACTTGTCTCAGCAATTATGCAGGGTGTTTCCGAACCTCTTCTGCTGTTAAACGGCAATAATTCACCACATTCATTTGCACTTCGCCCGAGTTCTGCAGAGAATCTGCAACAGGCGGATCTTGTTTTTTGGGCAGGTGAAACTCTTGAAGGATTTTTAACAAAACCTCTTCAGTCTTTGGCCAGCAGTGCAAAGTTGGTTACAATGCAGGAAACAGCAGGTCTGAGACTCTGGCCGCTGCGTTCAGGAATAGCGTGGCAAAAACATGAAACTGATTCAACTCATGATCATAATGTAGAAAATGAAACAGCAAGCACTTCCGGAACAGATCCACACATTTGGCTGGATCCGTACAACGCAAAAATAATCAGCAGTAAAATAGTGGAAATTTTAACTGCAATGGATCCTCAAAACGCACAATCTTACCGCATAAACGGAGAAAAATATGGACTCCGTCTTGAACTCCTCGACCGCAGGCTGAAATCAGAAATGACTAAGATCGCGAAAACACCATATATGGTGTTTCATGATGCATATCAATATTTTGAAAAAAGGTATCAACTCAATGCTGTTGGATCAGTGACGCTTCATATTGGTTATGGCTCAAGTGTGCGCAGACTGATGGAAGTACGTAAGTCAATTCAAAAAGAAAAAATACGCTGCATTTTCAGCGAACCTCAGTTTTCGCCAAAACTACTGCAGACCGTTACTGCAGGTACAAATGTAAAAATAGGAACTCTTGATCCTTTAGGAGCGGGACTTGAACCTGGAACAGAACTGTATTTTACATTACTAAATAATCTCAGTCATGCCTTAAGTAACTGTCTTAATTGATTATTGACAGGTAAATATAGTTTAATCCTGTAAAATTATTAGAGAGACTGTTTCTCAGCAGAAAATATAAGCAGACATGCAAAAAGCACTATTGCCTTTTAGCACTATTTCCATAAATTAAAATGTGTAAAGACAAGCAAAAACAAGCAGGAAATATAATGGAAGAGGATGAATCCACTGCTTCAGTTTTCAAGCAGTTTTCCACTCAATTTTTGCATGGAATGTCAGTAAGAATGCGTGAAACTTACAGCAGGGCGCAGTTGGATGAATTTCTCAAGGAACGCTTTGTATTTTTTCAGGAAGCGACCCGCAGGAGCGGAATGGTCAGGGTTAAGTCACATCAACTTTCCACTGAGTCACAACAGCAGGAGTCACGTTACAACGGTCATGTGATAGTTGAAATATCTGCTCCGGACGCGCCATTCATCGTCGTCACAGTTGAAGCGTTGATGCGGAAAATGGAGTTGCTGATTCATCGAAAACTTCACCCTATAATGGGTGTGGTACTTTCTGCAGAAAAGGAGATAGAAGCAGTTATTTATCCTGAAGAAAAAATGGACAAATTTGATCATCTTTATCTGGAAATTGAAGCGGATACGGATATTGTCTTCTTAAAACGTCTTGAAACTCTGATTGCCGGACATATGCTGGCAGTACAACTTGTCCGTAATCATAGACAAAAAATGCTGCAGTCACTGGCATCAATGCAAACAGAAATTGAATCTGTGACCGTAGTTTCAGCAGACACAAAGGGTGAGTGGTCAAAACTTTGCGGTTGGCTGAATCTTGACAATTTTACGGTGATGGGATTTATCTCATTTTTACAGAGTGATTCAGATTCTGCGGATTTTATCAAAACTGTCGAAAACTCCGGACATGGAATATTAGCTGCTGAATATATAGAAAAAACTTCTAATATACTCTTAAATGTTTTAACTGCGCATCTGTGGAAACGTCGTCACTCAGATTTCCCTTTTGCACTTGACCGAGTAAATTTCCCAAGCCCGGTATTGCGATTTGAAAATCTGATGGTCCTGAGTTTACGTATTCCGGACACAAAACTTGGCATGGTAGAACATGTGTTTCTTGGTCTGCTCAGAGGTAGTTCTCTTAATGTAAAAAATACTGAGACTCCGTTGATTCACCAGAAGATGCGTTATATCTTCGAAAACCGGAACATGCTTCAGAACAGTTACGATTACAATGAGGTTGTGCGGATTTTTGGCGCAACACCAAAATTCGAATTGTTCCGTTCATCAAGAAAAGAATTAATTCAAATATGCGATGACCTTCTGTCAGTCAATAATCCTAATAATATACATTGTTTTCAAATAGATACACGCAATTCAGGAATTTTAAAACTGATGGTTGTGATGCCAACTTCTCTTCTAAATGAAGAAGCAATTGAGCAAATGGCAGACTTTCTCAAAGCAAAAATCCCGCATCAGAACTGTGAATGGTTTGAAGCGCGAGGAAGTGAAAAGTCACGTTTGCATTTTGAATTTGAGCTGCAGGAGGATTTACAGGGAAAAAGCGATTTGCCGTCTTTTGATTTGTTGCTGCTTGAAGGGGAAATCAGCGTATTGATAAAGCCATGGGAAACTCAACTGCGTGAATTGCTCCGTAATCAGCATCCAGGAGAAGAAGGCGCGCAACTTTATGAACGCTATGTTCCGCTGATGCCTTCGCATTACCGTGCACGTGTTGATACCCTGGAAGCGCTGGAGAATATCCAGTACATGGAACTGCTGACGCATGAAGATAATATTCAATTCGATTTAATACCCTTTACCCTGCCTTCACTGCTGGTTGAGTCAGTCTCCCTGCTGTACATTTATAGTAAAGAAAAAATTCATTTGATCAGGATTATGCCTGTCTTGCAGAATCTGGGACTGCACGTGATTGATCAGTTAACAACCAGGATTGGTAATGACGAAAAAACCCTGGGATTTATCCAGTCTTTTCGGGTAATCCGTAATGACAAAGTTAATATTGACGAAATACGTTTTAAACCGTTACTGGCAGCAATTGTTCAGCAGGTGTATCTGCAAAATACTGAAAATGATCCCCTGAACGGACTTGCTCTGCTGGCAAATTTAGGCTGGCGTGAAATTAACGTGCTTCAACTTTATCGAAATTTATCCCTGCAGTTAAGTGCACCGCTGACACGTGAAACTATAAATGCGGTTTTGCTGAGGCATCCGCAATCCTCACGTTTACTATTTGAGACATTTGCCTGCCGCTTTTCTCTTGATCCTTCTTTCGGTAATCTGGCTTATCGTAAGGAATTCCTACTGCCTCAAAAAAAACAGGAGTTTTCCGAATCTCTGGAAAAAGTTCAAAATGTGACTGACGATGAAGTCCTGCGACGTTTGTTTGAACTGATTGAAAACACTTTACGTACTAATTTTTATCTGCCTAAAGATGCTGAAGAAACAGGCGTTTCGGTCAAGTTGGATTCGAGAAAAATTGAGCAAATGCCGGTTCCAGTACCTTTCAGAGAAATATATGTCCATGACGTCGGCATGGAAGGACTCCATTTACGCTTTGGCCCGGTCGCGCGGGGAGGGCTTCGCTGGTCAGACCGCCCCGATGATTTCAGGACGGAAATACTGGGACTCGTCAAAACTCAGCAAACTAAAAACGTGGTAATTGTTCCAGTAGGTTCAAAAGGCGGTTTTGTGCTGAAAAACACTCCGGCATCAAGAGAAGCCGCAATCACAGAATCTCAAAATCAGTACAGACGTTTTATCAGTGCCATGCTGGAAATAACCGATAATCTGGATCCAGAGGGGAAGGTACACACACCAAGTCATGTTCTTTCATATGATGATCCCGATCCATACCTGGTTGTTGCCGCAGATAAAGGGACAGCTACTTTTTCGGACATTGCGAATGACGTTTCTGAAAGATATGATTTCTGGCTGGGGGACGCATTTGCATCAGGAGGTTCAGTAGGTTACGATCATAAAAAAGAAGGAATCACTGCACGAGGTGCCTGGGAATGTGTGATGTTGCATTTTAGGGAAATGGGTCGTGACATTCAGACCGAACCCACGACTGTGGTGGGTGTAGGTGATATGAGCGGAGATGTATTTGGTAACGGTATGTTGCAGAGTAAAATGCTGCTGCTGCAGGCCGCATTCAATCACCAGCACATTTTTCTTGATCCTGATCCTGATACAGAAATTTCATGGAATGAGCGCAACCGGATTTTTGATTTAGCAAGTTCTTCCTGGAGTGATTATTCCGTAGACTTAATCAGTGACGGAGGCGGTATTTTTGAGCGTTACGCAAAATCGATCAAACTGTCTCCGCAGCTTCAAACTCTGCTTGGCACAGATGCAGTAAGTTTAAAAGGTGATGAGGTAGTGCGTTTAATTTTACAGATGAATGCGGATTTACTGTGGTTTGGTGGTATAGGTACGTATATCAAAACGCCTGCACAGACTCATTTTCAAGTCGGTGACCAGGCTAATAATCCTGTAAGAATTGAAACTTCCGAGTGCCATGTGAAAGTGATCGGGGAAGGTGCAAATTTAGGATTAACCCAGTTGGCGCGCATTGATCTTTCCAACAACGGTGTCAGACTGAACACGGATGCAATTGATAATTCTGCAGGCGTCAACATGTCGGACTATGAAGTTAATTTGAAAATATTGCTTCAACAGATGCTACGCAGCGGATTTATAGAATCGAAAGAAGAACGTAATGAGTTGCTGGCTTCAGCAACAAATGAAGTCTCAGAGCTGGTTTTAGCGAATAACCGTGGGCAGCACCGCTTGATTTCCATGGACAGCATCCGCTCCAGCAGTAATTTCAGGTTGTTCCGTAAGTTGATTCTGCACCTTCAGGCACAGGGGATGAATAAACGCAGCGAGTACATTCCTTCGCGTGATGAGCTTGATCAACTGGAACAAGTGAATATGCCGTTGCCGCGGCCTGTCCTGTCAGTGCTGATGGCTTACGCAAAAATGGAGGTTTATGAAGCATTGACGTCCTCCAATATGCCTTTTGAAGTAGAGCTTACTAACACATATCTACAATACATACCGCCTGTTTTACGCAGCCATTTTGGTGAAAAAATAAACGAACATCCTTTAAAAAAGGAAATCGTCTCAACTGTACTGACCAACAATGTGATAAATCAGGCAGGTTCTACTTTTATTTCCAGAATGGCACAAGTCACGGAATGCGGTATTCCGGATATTGTACGGACCTACCTCGTGCTGGAAGTGAGTCTCGGGGCAGTTGAAATGCGGGAGGTGTTATATTCAATGGATGATATCAGCGAGAATGAGCGTTATGAAGTGCTTATTGAGCTCGAAGATTTATTAAAAATGCTGGTTAGAAACGTCTTGTATAGTCAAAAAACACCACCTGGATTTGAGAAAATCGCAGAATATCAACGCTTATTGAGTGAGATCAAAGATTTACCTGAAAATTCATCTGCTCCGCAAAACTCAGCAGGCGATCAGTTAAAGGATGAAACAGTAATTGAGGAGGAGGAAACTGTAGAAATTGAACCACGTGCGGTTGACGTTTTCCGCGCTTCTTTACTGCGTTTAATGATCGCACCGGACGTAATGCATTTGTGCATCAACAAAGCATTAGCCGTCAGTGTTGCTTACCGAATTGCGCAGAGTGTTGAGCATACATTTGGCTTTGACTGGCTGCGTGAACGACTGGTGGAACTTGAGCCGAACAATGACTGGGAACTCGAATATCAGGACATTCTCTTGCGTACTTTGGATGCCAATAAACTGGGACTGCTTGAAGTTCTACTTGAATCTCACACATTTGAGAATTTGAAAGTTCAAGATTTAAACAGTATGCTTGAACCTCTAGAAAGCGTGAATGCCGCGAATCTGCGCGCTTATGTTCAGTCTCTTGAACAGGTACGTGCTGGGTCGGTAATCAGTCTTACATCAATCGCGGTAATTCTCAGTCGCTTGGAATTTCTTAAAAATATCTCTAGAAAAAGCTGAAAATCTTTTTTTAAATTTTTGCTAATAATTTTATGATTGCAATGATACTTGCCGGTGGAGCCGGTACCAGGCTCTGGCCCTACAGCAGAAGCATGACGCCTAAACAATTTCTTAATCTCGGTTCTACTCACGAGTCCTTGTTTCAGGAAACGTGCACCCGCCTGGAAACACTCGTCTCACCGGAGAAGATATATGTAGTAGGATCTAATGAACATGTGGGTGAACTACAGCAGCAGATGCTGCAAATCTATCCGCATTACAGTCCGGAACAACTGCTGATTGAGCCATTGAGCCGAAATACTGCTCCCGCCATTCTGTGGGGTATTTTGCAGATTCCGGAGAAACAACGGCAGCAGCCGGTCGTTATATTAGCTTCAGATCACTTGATAAAAGCACCTGAAAAGTTCATTAGTGCCTTGAAAAGTGCTGAACCGCTGGCAAGTTCCGGATATATTGTTACTTTTGGTATTCGCCCTGACCGTCCGGAAACCGGTTACGGCTACATCAAGGCCGGTGAGGCCCTGGAAGTAGGCTTTAAGGTTGCGGATTTTGTGGAGAAACCTGACCAGGCGACAGCAGAAACATATCTCGAATCCTCGGATTATACCTGGAATGCAAGTATTTTTATGGCAACAGCAGAAACCTGGCTTGATGAATTTCGAAAACACGCACCTGAACTGCTGGCTCCTTTTGAGAAAAAGTTAACTGCCGGAAAAGATCTGGCTGATCCGGAAAATATACGTGAAATATATGAATCTATAGAGGCTGACTCAATTGACTATGCTCTGCTGGAAAAATCAACAAATGTGGCGGTTTTGCCGGTTGAAATGGAATGGAGTGATTTAGGCAGTTGGGAGAGTATTTTTCGGGTTTCTGAAAAAGACTCTCAGGGCAATGTTTTGCGCGGTAATGTTATTACACACGATACACGTAACTCTTTGATATTCAGCAGTAAAAAGTTGGTTACAACTATCGGTGTTGAAAATTTGATTATAGTTGAAACTGATGACGCGTTGTTGGTTTGCGACATGAGCCGCTCCCAGGATGTGAAAAAACTTGTAGAAACATTAAAAAGAGAAGATCGTCACGAATATAAATTTCATACAAGAGTGATGCGACCGTGGGGCAGTGCTACAACTATTCTGGAAAACAAGATCTACCGTATCCGCATACTGGAAATCTTGCCAGGAAAAAGTATGTCTCTCCAGCGTCACAAGCAGCGCAGCGAACACTGGGTTGTTTTGAAGGGGATTGCGGATGTACAGAGGGGTGATGAAAAAGTTTTGCTGAAGGAAAATGAGTCAGTTTACATTCCAATAGGCATGTCGCACCGTCTTGGAAACTCCGAAAAAAGTCCTCTGCAGATCATTGAGGTACAGCAGGGACAGTATCTTGGTGTTGATGATATTGAACGGTTATAACAGTAACATCAAAGGCTATCTATGATTGTCTTTCCGATTCTCAACTTTGTTTTGCCGCTGATGTACTCTAGTTTTGTGCTTGTCGGCAACCCACATGTCGGCTGTACTGAATGCAGCAAAAAAGCGGATATGAACGTAAGTGAGATTAAAAAAATTGAAGCAGTAGAGCAGACAAATCAGGCAGTTACTAAAGATGAATTAACAGAGGGAATGCATTCAGGTGAGGACCGGCAGCAGAGTCCACCGGAAAAAGAGAAATAGCATTCAGTAAACTAATCCGGAACATAATTCATGGTCAGCGCTTTAAAAGCGGGGTGTGAGTCAGGTTCCTGGTTCCTGTGTATGATCCTTTAAGATGTTCAACTCTTTTGAATAAAGTCGCAGTCCAATTGAGAGAATAGGAAGAACAACCGCCACTACGATCCAAAAAAGGAAATACAGCCCAATTAGCAAAGAACCATTCAGGAATGCTTTTGGTTTTGTTAAATCCGCATCCATTTTTTACCTGTTTTGATTGCAGGAATAATCTCATGCATTGACAGGTAAAAGCAATTAGCCGGCCAAAGTCCAGGGATAGTTTTATCCTCGTCAAACGGCTTTCAGCAGAATCCGGAACAGTAATATTCAGTCAGCGTCTCTTTAAACAGGCAGTTAACTCTTATTTTATTTCCCGGAATGCTAATTTATTCCCGGAAAGAGAACTATTTGGGCAGGTTGATATAGAAAAGATTAATCAATGATCATCCACACTAGTGTAGCTACTTTCATCGGCCATGGTATTGAGCGGATTAAAACCACTGCTATTATCGAAATCAAAGATGGTCCAGAGATTTCCGGCTTCTCTAGGCACATAGAATATGGTTAATACATCATTGTATAATACATGAACAGTAGCTCCAGATGCTTCTAAACTTGAGTTGGCGGTTTCACGCTTGTTAGTATAATTGTGAACGTGATAACGATAGGCCCCGCTGCTCATAATTTTAGAAATTGTTATTGTTTCAGGTCCGCATTTAGAACCAGATTCTAAGCAAGGCGTAGCTGGGCCGCCTTTATTATCCTGATCATGTGTTACATTATCGCCTGTACCATAGATATGATAGTCATATGTGCTTATGCCACTGTAAGTGATCGCATTTGTTTGATTAGTAATAAAAAATAGGTGGGTACCGTCGGTTTTGTCAGATTCCCCATCCTGGTCGTCAGATACAGGTATTTCGAGGTGTGCGTCCAAATCATCAGTACCTTTCCAGGAAAGCACAATACGCATAGATCCACTGGCCAATGAAGCAGACAAGTTTGCATTTTGATTACTCACGTCACCGCAGACATAGACGGTAAAGTATGACGTTACGTAACCCGATACACTTGCCTCAACAGTGTATCCGCCAGCATCCACACTGCTTATTGAATACGTACCGTTATCTTCTGAAGTAGCAGTTTTACCTGATATTGTACTACCGCTGCTTACATTCACTCCGCTGCGAATGCTTAGAGAAACTCCTGAAATAGCACTACCAGTCACGGCATCTTTGATTGTACCTGTAATATTTCCTGCTGAACAACTACTGTCAAGTAAAGTCAGTGTTGCAACAATCACAGTTACTTTATCTTTTGCAAGTGTGGCTGCCTGGGTTGTAGTTATGTATCCGCTCTTAGAGTAGGTAAGAGTGTATGAACCCAAACCAAGTGTTTTATTAAAATCACCGCTGCTGTCTGTAGTTGTGTTATCCACATATGCTCCAGAAAAATCCACTAGAACACCAGACAAAGCATCACCGTCAGCCTTCTTAACACTTCCTTTAAATGTTCCCGCGGCCATTGTGGTAAATCCGTTGGTTGTATAAGCTTCTGCAAGTGAGTTGCCGCCTCTATCCTTGGCAGCGGTGGTAACCTTGTGTCTGTAGGTAGTTAACGAGATTAGATTGTCTGCCGGAGTTGAAGTAAAAGTCTTGTCACCATTGGAAGCAGATGGAGTGGCAGACATTTGGACGCAAGTGGTAAAATTATCTGATGAAAGCTGAAAGCTGCCCGAACAGGTTGTGTCACTTGTATTGGCCGTCGCAGTACTGGTGGATATTTTTTTACTGAATGTCACCACAGGCGTGGTGGAGATTGCAACGTCAGTGGAATTGTCTGTGGGGCTTACCGAAGTGACTGTTGGGCGGTTGTCGTAGCCAAATTTTTCATATTCGCTTCCTTCATTACAATTGCTCAGGAAAAAAGCCAGTGGAATTAAAATGGGAGTGAAATATTGAGTAAATTTCTTTGATAAAAACATCTTAACTGCCCGGGTTGTTACTATGCAGTAAATTTTTGCACATTTTTCATTAATAAGGTCATGCTAACTGAGCTAAATGCAGAATTCAAGCCAGTGTCTGGCACAAAAGTTTACATCCTGAAAACT
>UINC01001798.1_pt1 | contig 17416 bp, 17 predicted proteins | sample 5385821 | NCBI WGS metagenome assembly UINC01 (sample SAMEA4666929, study PRJEB26691) | marine metagenome | isolation source: Pacific Ocean | place: Pacific Ocean | collected 2011-10-13 | reverse complement strand
ACCGATTATATGAAAAAGGGTTCTTCCCTATTCTGAAGAAACACGGAGGAGAGTTTGTAACCTATGATGACTCCATAGAGCATCTGGAAGGAGACAGTCCTCTTAAAGGAAGGGTTGTTATTTTTAAGTTTCCTTCAGAAGAGGTAGCTAAGGGCTGGTATAACGATCCTGAATATCAGAAGTTGTCTGAATACAGAAGGAAGGGAGCTCCCATAGTGTCTCTTACAATGGTGAAAGGCATTACACCTAGAAATTAAGAATTACCAATCTCTACCAATCTCCTTAATTGTTTCAGCTAGTTCAATTGGTTTGTCTAACAGCACATGATGGTGTGCCCCTTCAATTTCTATTATGGGAGTATCTTCTTTAAATCTTGATTTCATGTAATTCAAAATGGGTTCTGTTATTAGGGCGCTTTTTTCTCCATAAATAAAACCCAAAGGACACATTAGATTGAAGGCATGATTCTTAGGCATGTGAGGATATCCAAGCTTACTAAAGAGGGTATCATCAAATTTCCATTCATATCCCCCATTAGCTTCTTGTATAGATTTTTTAGCTATGTAGTCAATGACAAAAGGGAAGTCAGTTGGCTGATTAGGAGCTAGCTTAAAGCGCTCCAGGATGGTTTCTTTATCTGGATAAGTTTTTCTTTTTCTTATAGGACCACTTCCTTGGTGGTTTGAATAATCAAAATCTGGTGGCCTTATAGGAGAATCAATCATAATTACTCCTTTAATGGTCTCCGAAGCAAGATTAGCAGCATGAATACTCATGTATCCACCTAAGCTGTGACCACAAATGATTGGATTAGAAGGTCTGTTATCAAAGAACCCAGAATCTTCTGCTACAGCTATAATCTCTTCCCCAAAAACTTCTGGACTATAGTATTCTCGGTGACCACTACTACCCATACCAGTTAGGTCTAACGCACTTACTTCATATTGATCAATTAAAAGGGGTGCTACAAAATCCCACCAGTGAGAATGCGCACCACTTCCATGAACTAAAACCATCCCTGGATTATCAGGACTACCCCATTTTTGATAAAAAATGTTGGCTTCTAGAACTTCTACTGAATGCTCTGATTTGGGTTCCGAAATTAGTTTTTTGAATAGATCTTCAGTCAGTCGATCCATATTTGCTCTCCTTTAGCAAAAAAATTATCTCCTCAAATTTTTTCAATTCGGTAGTCTATACCAATCTCTTAAAGCATAATAAAAAATATGAATGAACGTTTAAAACAAGTTAATCATCAATTTGCTGATCCAAATGAAGCCCCCGCTGAACCAAAACCAGCTGCAACAGTATTGCTGGTTAGGGATATACAGGGAGAAGGCTTAGAAGTTTTTTTAATTGAGAGGGCTGCAAAAACCAATTTTGGGGGGGCGTATGTTTTTCCGGGAGGAAAAGTGGACCTGGAAGACTCATCAGGACGTTTAAGTGATATGTGTCAGGGTGTAAGTGATGAAGATGCTTCTTCAGCTTTGGGAATTGATAAAGGAGGCTTAGCTTATTGGGTAGCAGTTATCAGAGAGTGCTTTGAAGAAGCTGGAATACTTTTGGCATATCGAAAAGATGGAAATAACTTTGATCCAGAAGACGAAGCAGAAAATGAGCGTTTTATAGATTTTAGAAAAAGATTGAATGAGGGTGAACCTGTTTTAGCAGAAATGTGTAAAAGCGAAGAACTTTTTTTAGCTACAGACAGGCTGGCCTATCTGGCGCATTGGATCACTCCTAAAGTGGAAAAAAGAAGATACGACACAAGATTTTTTATTGCACAAGCTCCTGAGGGGCAAGAAGCCATTCATGACGGATCCGAAAGTGTAAATAGCATATGGATTAAACCTGAGGACGCATTAAAGCAATTTGAAGAAGGTAAATTATTAATGATTATGCCTACGATTAAGAATCTCGAAAGTATTTGTGGGTACAACAATACCAAGGAGCTTTTAGAAGACAAGAATTCTATTAACCCTTACGACATAGCAACCATTGAACCCAAATTTTTTATGAAAGATGGTAAATATGTGGGACTGTTACCTGGCGAAGAAGGGTACGACGATCACTAACAGCTAATGCAACACGAAGAAGTCGTACAGATAACCCCATTGGTAAAGAGAATCACTGCTGGAAACTCCAGTGTGTTTACCGGGCCCGGAACAAACACTTATATTGTTGGAAAGGAAGAAGATCTTACGGTTGTTGATCCAGGACCTGCTTTATCAGATCATATTGAGGCAATAGTATCTTGTTCTTCAAATTTGAGTCGTATAGTTGTTACTCATACCCACCCTGATCACTCGCCGGGGGTTAGTCTTCTTCAGAATAAAGTGGATATACCTGCCTACGGATTGATAACGGAAACCACAAAAAACCAAGACACATCATTTAAACCAGAGAAGATGCTAACTCATGGAGAAGTTATTGAAGCAAAAGACCATAAGTTAGAGGTGATTCATACTCCTGGTCATGCCTCTAATCATCTTTGTTTTCTTCTAAAAGAGGAAAAGCTTTTATTTACAGGTGATCACATCATGAACGGGTCAACTGTAGTTATTTCACCGCCTGATGGAAACATGCAAGATTACTTGGATTCCCTTAATAAATTGAAAGAGTACGACCTAGAAAATATTGCTCCAGGACATGGAGAATTATTGCCCAACCCTCATTCAGTTGCTGAATGGATTATTAAGCATAGGTTAGAAAGGGAAGAAAAAGTTATAGAAGCAATAAAAGAGGTAACTAAAGGCAACCCCGATACATTAGTCGAGCAAGTCTACAGTGATGTAGATGCTGCTTTATTTCCTATAGCCAAATGGTCTCTCGAAGCTCATTTAATAAAACTACAAAATGAGAAGAGGGTTGTTAAGGAAGGCAATCAGTTTATCTGGAAAGACTCCTAGCCTAATTTAATTCCAGTACCGTCTACACCACAGTAACCATCAGGATTCTTAGCTAAGTATTGTTGGTGATAATGCTCTGCGTAGTAAAAATCACCTACTTCAACAATTTCAGTTGTGATAGGCCCATACCCACTATCATTTAATAAATTTTGGTAACGTTCTTTTGTCTTTAAGGCTAAATTTTTTTGATCTTCGTTCAGGCAATAAACTCCGGATCTATATTGAGTTCCGAGATCATTACCCTGTTGCATGCCTTGAGTTGGGTCGTGTTGTTCCCAGAAAGTTATTAGTAGATCATCAAAAGTAACCTTTTTTGGGTCATAAACAACCAATACAGTTTCATTGTGCCCTGTGAATCCAGTGCAAACTTCTCTGTACGTAGGATTGGGAGTATATCCTCCTGAATATCCCACTGCCGTAGTGTAGACGCCATCCATCTCCCAGAACTTTCTTTCCACTCCCCAGAAACAACCCATTCCAAATATGGCCGTTTCAAAGGTTTCTGAAAAAGGACCTTTTAAAGGAGTGCCTTTCACAAAATGTTCAGGCGGAACCTCTATTTCCTCTGTCCTACCTGGTAGTGCTTCTGAACTAGAAGGGAGAAGAGATTTTTTATTTATTAGATCAATTAAAGACATTATTGATTCTCTCTATTTTCTATAAGTTCTTCTACCACACTGGGCTCGGCTAAAGTAGAAGTATCGCCAAGATCAGAAATTTCATTTGCTGCTATTTTTCTTAGAATTCTTCGCATAATTTTACCTGATCTGGTTTTCGGAAGACCAGGGGCCCATTGAATGATATCAGGTTTGGCAATAGCTCCAATCTCTTTAGCTACGAGAGCTATTAAATCGCTTCTAAGTTGGTCACTGGATTCTACGCCTTTCATTAAGGTCACATAACAATAAATTCCTTGTCCCTTAATCTCGTGCTCATAGCCAACAACAGCGGCTTCAGCGACTGTTTCATGTAATACTAATGCGCTCTCAACTTCAGCGGTTCCCAACCTATGCCCCGATACATTTAGTACGTCATCAACCCTTCCAGTAATCCAGTAATAGCCATCTTTATCTCTTCTAGCCCCATCTCCTGTAGTGTAATAGCCAGGGTAAAGAGAGTAATAAGTTTCGACACATCTTCTATGATCACCATAGACTGTTCTTATTTGTGAAGGCCAACTCCTCTTTATAACCAGATTACCCGAACCTTCTCCCTCAATTTCTTTTCCATTTTCATCTAAAAGAGCAGGTTCAATACCAAAAAAGGGTTTAGTCGCACTCCCTGGTTTTTGTGGAGTAGAGCCCGCAAAAGGGCTGATCATTGCTGCACCAGTTTCTGTTTGCCACCATGTATCCACTATCGGGCACCTCTTATTTCCAACTGCTTGAAAGTACCATTCCCAAGCTTCAGGATTAATAGGCTCACCAACGGTACCAAGAACTCTTATTGATTTTCTAGAGGTCGATTCCAAGGGTTCATTACCCTGAGCCATAAGAGCTCTAAGAGCTGTGGGGGCGGTATAAAAAATATTTACTTGATGTTTATCAACCACTTCCCAAAATCTGGATGGGCTCGGGTAAGTCGGTATTCCCTCAAACATTAAGGTGGTTGCGCCATTAGACAAAGGTCCGTAAACAATATAAGAATGGCCAGTAACCCAACCAACATCGGCAGTGCACCAGAAAATTTCACCTTCATGGTAATCAAATATTAGCTTATAGCTCATTGTGGTTTGTAGAAGATAGCCAGCTGTAGTATGTAAGACTCCCTTTGGTTTTCCGGTAGAACCTGAGGTATACAAAATAAAGAGAGGGTCTTCAGAATCCATTATCTCAGGCGCGCAATCTGGGCTCATTGAACTAACCATCTCTTGATAAGGGACGTCTCTGTCATTAACCCAATTTACTTCAGCTCCTGTCCTATTAACTACAAACACTGTGTGGACATTTGGGCAATCTATTAGAGCTTCATCAACGTTTTGTTTTAGAGGAATTTTTTTTGCTCCTCTTAAACCTTCATCCGCTGTAATTACTGTCTGACAATCTGAATCTAAAATTCTATCTTTTAGTGATTCAGGTGAAAAACCTCCGAATACAACTGAGTGAATAGCTCCTATTCTTGCGCAAGCAAGCATGGCATAAGCTGCTTCGGGGATCATTGGCATATAAATGCAAACTCTGTCTCCTTTTTTTACTCCTCTCTCTTTAAGTGCATTAGCAAATCGGCAAACGGATTCATGCAATTCTTGATAGGTTATCGATTTGGAGATAGATGGATCGTCGCCTTCCCAAATAATAGCTACTTGATTAGCTCTTTTATCTAAGTGTCTGTCTATGCAGTTTTGAGAAGCATTAATTTTTCCATCGATAAACCATGATACCTCCCCTTTGTTCAGGTCACTCTCACAAGTCTGTTGCCAAGGGGAAACCCACTCTAAGTATTCTTTGGCTTGCTTAGACCAGAATTCTTCGGAGTTGTCTAAAGATTCTTTATAGAGCTTTTCATATTCATCTTCACCTATCAAAGCATTTTCTTTTATTCTGTCAGGAACTTGATGCACTATGTCTTTTGCCATATTTTTCTTTATTTAAGCCAAAGAAGGTGAAGGATTAAAATACATCATCCTTCCTTCTGGGTTATTAAAATACTCTAATAATTTTTCTAAAAGAAGCATATAGTCATTTTGGTTATGAGCTAAATCTAAGAACTCTGAATTAACTATTAACACTGGAGATCTGTCATAAGCCAGAAAAAATTCTTTATAGGATTCATTCAGAAGATCTAGGTATTCAAAAGAAATCCCTTTTTCTATCTCTCTTCCCCTTTGTAAAACTCTTTCAAATAATGTTTTAGTCTCAGCTTGCAGATAAATAACCAAATCTGGTGTAGGGAGGTCTAAAGACAGGTAGTCATAGATTTGATTGTAAAGCGATAATTCATGCTCTGAGAGAGTCACTTGTGCAAACAGTTTATCTTTATCTAAAAGAAAATCTGAAACATGAACGGGTGTAAATATATCCCCTTGCTTTAGATCTTGAATTTGTTTCACTCTTTGAAACAAAAAGAAAAGCTGAGTAGCTAAAGCTGATTGAGAAGGGTTTTTGTAAAAATCTCCTAAAAAAGGATTGTCCGATGGTTGCTCTAAGAACGTTTCGTACCCAAATGATTCAGCGAGAAGCTTTGTTAAAGTAGTCTTCCCTACACCAACGGGACCTTCAACTGCTACAAATTTAGGAACTCTGTTATATTTTGACAGGTCTATAATCTTGGATTCCATATCAGCAATTATTCTACTAAGAGCTGATTATCTTACCTGTCTTTTTTACTAATTCCTTATTTTTCTAGGAACAAAATATGAATCTTATCCGTATTGCTGTTTTTCAGTAATTTCTTCTAGAGTTTTGCAATCAATGCAGAGACTAGCTGTAGGCCTTGCTTCAAGCCTTCTTATCCCAATTTCAACTCCGCAGTTTGGATTTACACAAAATCCATAAACACCATTGCTAAGATCGTCAACAGATTCATCTATTTTGGAGAGTAATTTCCTTTCTCTTTCCCTTGTCCTTATCTCTAGAGTGAAGCCTTCTTCGTGTGTTGCTCTATCTGATTCATCTGCAAAATGGTTGCTATTGTTTTGGATTTTATCGGCTGTTCTGTCTTGCTCCAATTGCAACATTTGCTTCCATCTTTCTAAGATTTTAGCAAAATGCCTTTTCTGCTTAGCACTCATGTACTTTTCTTTCTTATTTAATTTATAGGGCTCAATGGAAGCTAAAAAAGCTTCTTCACCCTGATAAGACTGCTTTGCGACTTTCTTAGTAGTGGTGCGTTTTTTAACAGGTTTCTTTTTAACAGCTAACTTCTTTATTGTTTTCTTAGAAGTACTTTTCTTAGCAGTCTTTCTTGGAATTTTTGTTATCTTTTTAATTGCCATAAATCCTAAATTACTTTTTGCTTCTCATAGAAGGCGGCGCAATTTATCAGATTTGTTAATCTATTTCTAGGGGATTATGTAAATTCTTTTTTAATTTTTTTATATTCTGCTTTTGTCAGCCTGGGTCCAAATCTCTCAACTTGCTTAGAAGCAGCGTAACAACCAAACATAGCAGCTGATTTAAGATCATCCCCTGCACAGATTTTGTGTAAAACTGAACCGGCAAAAATATCTCCGGCTCCATTTGTGTCAATTGCTTTTGCTTCATATCCATTAATAGTTTCTTTTTTACTTCCATCCCAGATTAAACTTCCCTTTTCCCCCAAAGTTATTAAATTTTGAGATGACACTTCCCTTAAAAATATTTCAGCCTGGGTTACATTTTTATGTTGAGAAAACGCACAAGCTTCACTTTCGTTACAAAACAATATGTCACAGCCCACACCAATTAATGAATTCATTTGATTTCTAAAGGCATTAACAATTCCTTCTGCAGAGAGTGAGATTGCAATTTTAGTATTTGATTTTTTAGCAATTTCAGCTGCTTGAAGGCATGCTTCAAAAGCAGACTCTGAGGTTACCAAATACCCCTCTAAAAAAAGATATGTTGAATTCTCTATAGCCGATTCGTTGAGGTCATTACTACCCAAAAGATTACTTACTCCTAAGTAAGTACACATGGTTCTTTCAGCATCCGGTGTAACCATTATTACGCTTTGGCCTGTTGAGAATTCTGACTGGGAGGTTTTGTTTGAATGTAAGATGTTATTTTTTTCTAAATCTTCCAAATAGAAATTACCCAAATCATCATCTCGTACCTTGCAGCTAAAATGACACTTAGATCCAAAGTTGGAAGCTGCTACCATAGAGTTAGTTGCAGCTCCTCCACAACTTAGCTTGGAGTTTCCGTACTCTTTATTCAACAAATCAATTAGGTTAGATTGTTCTTCGGCTTCTATAAGTGTCATGGAGCCTTTTTGAATTGACATTTTTTCTAACGTGGAAACAAAATCTTCTTCTATGCTAAATTGAACATCGACTATGGCATTACCTAGAGAAGAGACATCTAATTTCATTTTAAAAACCCCATTGTTTAGAAATAATTAAATTTAAATTAAACCATGACCAGTAAATAAGAAAATAAATGAAACTTTCCTTAAGACTAATCCTTTTTTCAAGCCTTACTATTCTACTAGTAATTTGTATTGCGTACGTATCAATACTTGATTCCAGAGTTATTAATAAACTTGAAGGAGTCTTGTGGACAGTTCCAGCTAAAGTCTATGCCAGGCCTTTAGAATTAGCTGAAGGTGGAAATATAAATATAGGGCAACTAAAAAAGGAGTTAGAAATACTGTCTTACGAACAAACAAAAAAATTGCCAGACAACCCAGGAGAATTTTCACTTAATCAGAATTCTGCAAGTATATTTATTAGAGGTTTTAAAAGTCAGGAACCAGGTTTCTACAAATTAAAATTTGAGAAAGGCAGAATAAAATCCATAAAAAGACAAGATGGTATTTCAATAGACTTGATTCAGCTGGAACCACTTTCTATAGGTGGAATGTTTCCTTCTCACCTACAAGACAGAATATTGTTAAATCTTTCTCAAGTACCAAAAGACTTTCAGGAAATGCTACTAATAGTCGAAGACAGGAACTTCTATAACCATAGAGGGATATCCCTTAAGTCTATTACAAGGGCTTTCATAAGGAATACAAGAGCACTTGGTATAGAGGAGGGGGGAAGTACGATTACACAACAATTGGCTAAAAGTTTATTTTTCTCACCAGAACAAACGATCAGGAGAAAAATTAAAGAAGCAATTGCTGCCTTATTGATAGAGATTCATTACACCAAAGAAGAAATTCTTTTAGCTTATATAAACGATGTTTTTGTAGCTCAAGCAGGACGAAGGGCTATTCATGGTTTTGGTTTGGCTTCTCAGTTCTTCTTTGGGACTGATTTAAAAAATTTAACTTTGGATCAGAAGGCTCTATTGGTAGGAATGTTAAAAGGTCCTTCTTTATACAGTCCGACAAAAAATCCTGAGAGAGCTAGAGCTAGAAGGGACTTAGTTTTGAATTTGGTTAAAAATGATTCCTTAATATCGGAAGAAGAGTATTTGGAACTTAAAGATAGGCCACTTAAAATAATTCCACCCACTTTTAAAAGCTTATCAAAATACCCTGCTTTTAATGACATAGTTACTTTAGATCTAAGAAAGAATTTTGATGATAGCGATTTAAGAACTAAAGGCTTAAGAATCATTACAAATCTAGACCCTGTAGTACAAGACTACTTAGAAGAAAGTATTAGGAATACAAAAGCTAAGCTTGAAAAGAGATATGGTAGTCAACTTAATGAATTAGAAGGAGCAAGCATAGTTATAGATTCCTTTAGTGGAGAAGTTGTTGCAGCCGTAGGTAGTACCAAACCCAATAGTTATGGTTTTAATAGGGCCATTAACGCAGTTAGACCAATTGGATCTTTAATAAAGCCATTCATTTACCTGTCAGCTTTGCAACAATATGGCAAATATAACCTCTCTACTCTTTTAGATGACTCAAAGCTTTCCGTGCCTCTATCAGGAGATAAAGTATGGGAGCCTAATAACTTCGATAAGAAATTTCATGGTAATGTTCCCTTACATTTAGCTTTGTCTGAATCCTATAACGTAGCAACCACAAGGCTTGGGATGGAGCTAGGCTATTCTGCAGTTCAGGAGACTTTTACCAAACTTGGGATCAAAAAGAGAATCTCTAACTACCCTTCAATATTTGTGGGTTCGTTTGAGATGAGCCCTTTACAAGCAATTCAAGCTTATCAAACGATTGCTTCGGAAGGTTTCTTTTCACCTTTAAATACGATTAGAAGCGTAGAAAGCTCCGAAGATGTTTTATCTTTGTCTTATCCTTATAAGGTAGAGCAGAGATTCAGATCCGAACCAATTTATCTTTTAAAATTTGTTCTTAAGCAAACATTTATTAGTGGAACAGCAAGAGGTTACCCTTTAAAAGTTCTAGAAAAGTGGAAAGTTGGCGGAAAGACAGGTACTTCAGATGAGCAAAGAGATAGTTGGTTTGTGGGGTATGCTGGTAATTATTTGATGTTAGTCTGGTTAGGGTTTGACGATAATAGAAAATCACCCTTAACAGGTAGATCAGGAGCCTTGCAGGTTTGGAAAAGTTTTATGAGTAAGCTAGATCCCATATCTTATGAGGTAAGAAAGCCTTCAAGGATAAAATACGAATGGGTAGATGCAAAAGATGGACTTTTAAGTGGCCAAAGGTGTAAAGGATCAATTTTCATTCCATTTATTGAAGGTACTGAACCTGAAATTATTCCTCAAAATCGAAAGAAATGTAGAATTAATAAAGAATCTTATACATCTAAGGTTATTAATAAGATAAAGGAAGCTATAGAAGCAAAGTGAACATAAAATTAAAAAATTACTTTGTTGCGTTGATCTTAATGTCACTCATTATGGGATGTGCATCTGCGTCAAAAAAAGAAACAGATTTTTATGACTTAGAAGTTGAAAAATTTTCTTCTTCGGTTAAATCACTTTTAACAGATTTAAAGTTTTTAAAGAAAGAGATTCTTAAAGTTAATGCCAATAAGCCTTCCATTCAAAGGATTTTGATTGAAGCAGATAACCTATGGATGAAAAAAGATTTAAAGCAAGCTAGTTCCACTTTAGAAAGAGGATTAAGAATTGCTAAAGATGAGAGTGCTCTCTACTTAAGGCTTGCTCATTTAAGGTTAGAGCAAGGATTAGCTAAAGAATCTTCTGCTTTTGCAGAAAGAGGTTTGCTTAACAAGAGTGCCTCTTCCTGGGAACTTCTTCTTCTAAAAATATATTCTGTGCAGAAAAATTAATATTAATTATCCATTTCTATAAAAAGGTCTAATTCTGGTATTTCTTTCTTCAAAAATAATTCTGAAGACATGGCAATCATATCAACTCCAGATCTCTTTACTTCCTGGAAATTACTGAGGTTAATACCTCCAATTGCAACACTAGAAATCTCAATTTTTTTTACAAAATCCTTTAAATCTTCAAGTGAGCAATAAACCACATCTTTTTTAGTAGAAGTTTTGAAAATACTACCAAAAGCAACATAATCAGCTCCTTCATGTTGAGCCTTTAGAGCTAATTCGAGGTTGTTCTGACATGAGATACCAATTATTGGATCCGAACCAAGAATATTTCTAGCTTCATTACAAGAAATATCTTTTTGGCCAAGATGTACTCCATGTGCATTTATTTTTTTTGCTATATGGATATCGTCATTAATTATTAATAGAGAATTGAAACTTTGACAAATAGTTTTAAGTTGTTTTGAAATTCTTAATTTATCTTCAACAGATCTTAATTTATCTCGATATTGGATAATCCTGACTCCATTTTGGAGAAGTTTGTGTACTTTTTTATACAACTCTTCTTTCTTAAGGTTATCTGGCGTTATGGCATAAATACCCGTGAGAAGAGTTTTTTTCATCTACTCTTAAGAATATTTTGACCTTTGCCAAGTTTAACTGAACTATTAATAGCTTTTATCGTATTTTTTTGTCCTAATTCAATGGCTTCCTCTAAACTTTTTGAGTGGGCTAAAAAACATGAAATAGAACTAGCTAGGTAACATCCTGTACCATGAAAGCTCCCAGGAATTTTAGGCGTTGACCAACTTTTCTCGAGTTTTTTATCCAAGTAGAGATGGCTAACGATTTCTTCATAGGAACTATCTATATCCTTAATAAGGAGGTAGTTGGATGAGAGTAAGCTAAGTTCTTCTACAATCAGGCTTAAGTCCTCTTTACCGGATAGAACTTTTGCTTCTGCTAGATTTGGTGTTAAGAGATAGGCCATTGGAAAGATTAATTCCTTTAGTGCTTGTAATGTAGGTTTGTCTGCTAATGTTCCTCCAGTTGTAGCCTCTATAACTGGGTCAATCACTATTTTTGTGTCTTTAAGCTTATTAAGGATTCTTTTAGTTTCTTCAACTATTTTGTCGTTACCTAAAGCTCCTATTTTAACTAAGTCTATTTTAAAATCTGATAACAATAAGTCAGCCTGGCTGATAAACACATCAATATTTACTGGTTCTATTAGATCAAATTTCTCGGTATTTTGACTTGTTAAGCTAGTTATCAATGAGATAGGGTGACATCTCAAAGAAGTAATAGTTTCAATATCAGCTGTTATACCTGCCCCTCCTGAAGGGTCATACCCTCCAATTGTTAGTACTACAGGTAATTGGTTTGCCATATAAATATGTTGGGTAGTATCAATTCATAGCCGTATAATGCGCGACCCTAATTATACTTGGGCAATAAAGAACTTGATGAAAGAAAAAAATAAAATAAAAGTTGGAGTGATTGGAGCCTCAGGATTTACAGGGGAGGTTCTAATCGACCTACTCTTTAATCACTCTCAAGTTGAAACCATAGCGCTTAGTTCGAGACAACTTGAAGGAAGAAATGTAACGGATGTTTTTAAACACTTAAGTATAAAAAGTGATATGAAATTTACTTCCCCAGAAGACGATATTTTTAATGAGTGTCATGCAGTTTTTCTTTGCACTCCTCATGGAAACTCCATGAATATAAGTAAAAATTTTTTAAAGAAGAAAATTAAAGTGATTGATCTATCAGCGGATTTCAGGCTTAAAGAGGCAGAAGTTTGGAATAAATGGTATGACACACAACACAGTAATCCAGAACTTCTTTCCGAGTCAGTTTACGGATTACCCGAGTTGTATAAGGAAGATATAAGAGTAGCTAATTTGGTTGCAGTTCCAGGTTGTTATCCTACGGTTAGTTTAATTTCTATACTTCCTAGTCTAAATTTAGAACAAAAAATTAAGAGCATAACCATTGATGCCAAGTCAGGCATGAGTGGAGCAGGAAGATCATCAGTTGATAATCATTTAGAAAAAGAAATGCTCAATAATTTTAGGCTTTATGGGGAGAAAGGCCATCGACACTACCCAGAAATTAAACAGGTCGTTGATTCTCTTTCTGAAGAAAATATTGACTTAACCTTTACAGTGCAATTACTTCCAATTATGAAGGGTATTTATTCAACTACCTATATTAATTTTGAGGGGACTCTTAGATCGGACATGGTTAAAATTTATCAGGATTATTACAACACTTTAAAAAATATTACAGTTGTTGATAAACCACCCGATCTATTGGATGTAGTGGGTACTAATGACTGTAAATTATTTTTACAAACTACGACAACGGATAATCAGATTTTGGTTACAGCGTGTATAGATAATCTGCTCAAAGGGGCTGCCGGTCAGGCTTTAGAATGCTTTAACTTAATGTTTAACTTTGAACAGAGTACAGGATTAAATTAGAATTCAATCATGGTAGATACTTTTGATCCCTCAACCTTAAAGCTTAGTGATGGGGCAGTTAAAAAAATACACTCTCTTTCTGACTCTGATAAAGAGCAAGAAATTAATTTAAGAGTCTACGTAACTGGTGGTGGCTGTTCTGGATTCCAATATGGTTTCTCGTTTGACCATGAAATTGATGTAGAGGACACATGTGTTTCAAAAGATGGAGCAAAATTAATTATTGACCCCCTAAGCCTTCAATACCTAGCAGGTTCAACTATAGATTACACAGAGGATTTAGCAGGATCTAAGTTTATTGTAAAAAATCCAAATGCAACTACCACCTGCGGCTGTGGGGAATCTTTTTCTATTTAAGTAACTTCCCAAATTTCTCCAAGTAAGATTTCTTTCTTACTTCCAGTAATTTTTGAGAGATCAAATTTTGTGTTTTTTAGTCTTTCTTTTGCCAACCAGGCAAAGCAACAGGCTTCAATAAAGTCAGCATCTATACCAATTTTAGCAGTAGTGAAGATTTGATCCTCAATCAACTCTTCTAACCTTTTCATTAGAAATAAATTATGGATCCCCCCACCACAGAGGTATATAGGTTTCTTTTCAGCCTTTAAATCTTTCAGTTCTTTAAATATTACTTGGGCAGATAACTCAGTTAAGGTTGCTTGGATATCTTCTGTATGAATTTCACCAAACTCGGCAATTTTTTTATTAATCCATTTTAAATTGAAATAATCAGTTCCAGTACTCTTTGGAGGATGCTTGTCGAAAAATTCATCTTTAAGCATTTCTTTTAAGAGATTAGTCACAACCTTTCCCGATGAAGCCCAAGCTCCTCCTGCATCGAAATCTCCTCTGTTATTTGATCTTGACCATGTATCTATAAGGCAATTTCCTGGTCCACAGTCATAGGCAATAATACTTTCAGTAGAGTCATTAAAGTAAGTTAAGTTACAAATACCTCCTATATTGATGACTAATCCTTCAGAGATTTTATTTTTTTTAAGAATAAAACTATGAAAAAGTGGTGTGAGAGGAGCGCCTTGACCTCCTGCGACTATATCAGCAGTTCTGAAATCAGCTACAGTTTTTATATTAGTTATACCGGCTATTTCTTTAGGGCTTCCTATTTGTAAGGAGAAGGGAGAAGGAGCATTCGGAGCATGTTTTATGGTTTGTCCATGACTGCCAATTGCTACTACCTCAGAACTATTTACTTCAGCTTTTTGTAGTAATTTATTAGCTGCATTTCCAAAAACCTTTCCAAGCTCTAGATCCAATTTCTCAATTTCAACTTTAGATATTTTATCGTTGTTTACTTCATTAAAAATCCTGTTCTTTAAAGGTTTTTCTATTGATGAAGAGCTGCATTCCAAAAGTTCAACAGTATCGTTATCAAGATTGACTAGTGCAGAGTCAATAGAATCAACACTAGTACCTGACATCAAACCTATAAATAGCTCAGCCATTATTTTGAAGCTAAAGAATTAGTTAAGATTTGATAGTTTTTTAATGAAGAAAGCATATTATTTGCATGTTCAATGTACTCTTTCCTATCACCTGTATTTATGGGTTCAGCATTTGGGAACTTAACCCTTAGGGGGTCTGTGTGTTTTCCATTTACATGAAATTCATAATGTAAGTGTGGTCCAGTAGCTAGTCCACTACTTCCTACATAACCAATCGTTTGTCCTTGTTCTACTTTCTTGCCTTTTTTTATTCTTGTACTAAATTTTTGTAAATGACAATATCTCGTTGAATAATCTTCAGAATGCTTAATCTCTATTTCATTACCACAGCCATTTTTTACACCTGCAAAAAAGATTGTCCCATCTCCTGTAGCTCGTACAGGTGAGCCTCTTTTAGCAGCATAATCCACACCATTATGCGAACGAATAGTGTGTAGGATAGGGTGTTTCCTTTTCAGGTTGTATTTTGAGCTTATGTAGCTGAATTTTACCGGAGATCTCAAAAAAGCTTTTTTAACATTTCTTCCTTCAGGAGAAAAATATTCAGAACTTCCATTGCTTAACTTATATCTTATTGCTATGTGTGTTGAGTTTTGATTTAAAAATTCAGCAATCAGGATATCTCCATCAAGTTTTTTTTCTCCGTTAACAAATACTTCTTCATAAATTAGACTGTAAGAATCTCCAGGCCTAATATCATGTATAAAATCAATATCCCAACCGAATATATAAACCAAATCCATTATGACGCTATCTGGTAGTCCTTCCTTAAGACCATCTGCATAAAGAGAATTATTTATTTCAACTTCCTTAAAGACGAGAGATTTTTCTGTTACTAATTCATATTCTTCAATTTTATAAGTCTCATTTGTCCTCAGTGCTCTTACACCAGATTTAAAGTCTTTTATATAATTTAGAGATAAGACTTTATTTGAATCATCTATTTCAACTTCTAAGATTTTTCCTACCTTTATTTGTGCTAGCAAGTTATTTGTATCTGAGTTAACTATGGCAATTATATTTTTTTCGATTACTCCCAGCCTCCTAAGTATTGAAAAAAGCGAGTCATTCCTTTTTATTTCTGCTTTTTTGAATTCTACGGGTTCAAGAATAAATACATCTTTATTCACTTCAGAGTTTAGATCTACGATGGATATTTGGTTGTAGAGTGATTCTTTAGAAGAGTCAGAATCTAGTTCCATGTTAGAAAAGAAGACTATTGATAACAGCATTGCAACCCCCATTGAAAGAAGGTATAGATGCCTTCTTGGGTAAGTTGAAAGAATAAGTCTTATCTGTTTTAAGGTTTTTCTTAACATAAGGTCAGACAAAAACATTTTATACTAACTAATATTAGATGCTTTCGTCTAAGATTAATTTCTTCAAGTAAGCTTATAATATATAGAAAATGAAAGATTCTCAGTTAGCACTATTATTAAGGGGAGTAGAGGAAATTGTTCCAAAAAAGGAATTTCATAAGAAATTAGAAGAAAAAAGATCTTTAAGAGTTAAATTAGGTTTTGACCCTACTGCACCTGACCTGCATTTAGGGCACACAGTAATCTTAAATAAACTAAAACTTTTTCAAGATTTAGGTCATCAGGTAATTTTCTTGATAGGTGATTTTACTGGATTGGTGGGAGACCCTTCAGGAGTAAATGAAACCCGTCCAGTCTTAACTGAGAAGGAAATTAAAGAAAATGCTAAGACTTATGAGAGACAAGTATTCAAGATTCTTGATAAGAAGAAAACCGAGATCAGATTTAATTCTGAGTGGATGAATAAGTTCTCACCTGAAGACTTTATAAGACTCTCTTCAGTGCAAACTGTAGCAAGAATGCTTGAAAGAGATGACTTCAGTAAAAGATACAGTGCTCAAAAGCCTATTTCAATACATGAATTTCTTTATCCTTTATTACAAGGTTATGATTCAGTAGCTTTAGATGCTGATATTGAACTAGGAGGAACAGATCAGAAGTTCAATCTGCTTTTAGGGAGAGAAGTACAAAAATTTTATGGCAAAGAACCACAAGTTGCTTTCACCTTACCTTTATTAGAAGGCCTTGATGGAGTGAAGAAGATGTCAAAGTCTTTAGATAATTACATTGCTATCGAAGACGATCCAGATGAAATGTTTGGCAAAATCATGTCTATTTCAGATGATTTAATGTGGAGATATTTTGAACTGCTTAGTTTTAGGGATGAAGAGGAAATCACAGAACTAAAAAAATCACAAAAAGAAGGCTCAAACCCACGAGATATAAAGTTTTTACTGGCAGAAGAAATAGTAAATAGATTTCATGGAGAAGGCTCAGGAAACAGCGCTAAAGAAGAGTTTCAGTCTAGATTCCAAAAGGGAAATAATCCTTCAGATATAAAAGAAATTACAATAAAACTTGAGGAAAAATCTATAACTTTAGCCAAAGTGCTTAAAGAAGCTGAAATGGTACCTAGTACCTCAGAGGCATTAAGGCTTATTAAACAGGGTGCAGTTAGAATTGAAGGGAAAAAAATATTGGATTCTAAGCATGAAATTAATCTAAATTCCTCTCTTTTATACCAGGTTGGAAAGAGAAAGTTTTCTAAGATTAAGATCGCCAAAAAATAGCTTTAAATAAGGCTTATTTGATGTATACTGCGGCTCCCTTTAGGTGATAAAGGGGAGTTCTTTAAAATTATTAAAACAAGTAATTCGTGTGGGCGCCTGTTTTAGGCGCACTTACCAACCAGTTAATATTT
>UINC01001797.1_pt1 | contig 17421 bp, 18 predicted proteins | sample 5385821 | NCBI WGS metagenome assembly UINC01 (sample SAMEA4666929, study PRJEB26691) | marine metagenome | isolation source: Pacific Ocean | place: Pacific Ocean | collected 2011-10-13 | reverse complement strand
TTGATATAAGAAACGTTAAATTGATTGGATTAAAAAATTAAATAGGAGAAAAAGTTATGGACTTTTTGGAAAAATATAGAGAACAGTGCTACGCAGCCTTGCGAATAGTTTCTGGGTTTATGTTTATTTTTCATGGTGTACCGAAGTTAGCAAAAGTGATGGATGGAACTGCAATGTGGATTCACCAAATTGCAGGACCGATTGAAGTAATTGGTGGTGCGCTAATAATGATTGGTCTTTATACTTCAAGAGCGGCTTTTCTATCAAGTGGACTCATGGCAGTTGCTTATTGGTATGCTCATGCTTCAAGAGGTGGTTGGCCTATTGATAATGGCGGTGAACTCGCAATTATGTTTTGTTTCGCTTTTCTATATATTGCTAGCAGGGGTAGTGGCATGTGGAGTGTTGACTCACAGCGAAGCTAGAAGATAATAGGCTAGTATTTTAGCGGCGTGCTAGCCAACATTCACTGTTTCAAAGATTTTTGACGTGGTCGTTACAAACATCGATTTCGACAGCGAAAAAAACGATTGCAAATCCTGCTGCTTGCCGTCAGGATACACGACGATTAGCTCGGTTCCATACTATAAATGAGCAACCGCATAGAGGAGCAAGGACCATGGTAATACACGCAAGATGGGTCATATTTCTGATACTTGTCGCATGCACTGCGATTAAGGTAGTTGAAGCTTCAGAGTGGCAACTTTTGCGGGATTCAAGCAATGTTCGTTTTATCGGCGTGGTGGAGGGATCGGCATTTCGGGGGCGCTTCGAAAATTTCTCTGCGATGATAGACTTCGATCCAAAGAACCCTACTGCAGGCAAGATCATCGGGGTGGTGGAAATGACTTCTGCCGAGTCTGGTGATGCGGAGCGGGATGCGTATTTGATGGAGGAAGATTGGTTCAATCCGCAGATCTATCCGAAATCGCGGTTCGAATCCGAGCGTGTCGAGCAGCTGGACGACGGAACGTTTGCCGCCCACGGACAACTAACCTTAGTCGGAATTAGCCAACCGGTCACAATGCTGTTTGAATTCGAGGTTTCGGATTCAACGGCGCATTTTTCTGGCAGGTTTGAGATCATGCGCCTGCTTTTTGGTGTGGGCTGGGATTCGACCAATTGGATAGACAACGAGGTCGCCGTTCAAGTGGAACTCGATCTGCAGTAATAGTCTGCTAGGAAAAACCCAATGACCAAAGCTAATCACGAGCAACTCCATTCCATCAGCAAACGAGAATTTCTAGAGGCGGTCGCCGCCGTCGGTGGTGTATCCGCTATGATGTCGGTATTAAACGGTTGGGACATGGGTATTGCTTCTGCCGCAGAGACCCCTCCCGATCTCATGGGACGATCTGAAGGCACCAGAGTACTCATTCTGGGTGCCGGTCTTGCGGGTATGACCGCTGCATATGAGCTGGGGCTGCGCGGTTATGATTGCCAGATCCTGGAAGCACGCTCTTTTGCTGGAGGTCGCTGCCAGTCCTCACGCGGGGGATTTAAGACGACAACGGTTGATGGTGAAACCCGAATCTGTGATTTCGATGAGGATCAGTACTTCAACCACGGGCCGTGGCGTCTCCCAAGTTTCCATTACGCGGTATTCCACTACATCCGCAAATTCGGTATACCGATGGAGATCATGGTTCAGGAGAACGACCTTGGTTACCTGCAGTTTGATGATGCTGACGGGCCACTGGCTGGTCGCCGGGTCCGTAAGCGCGAGATCAAAGCCGACATGAGAGGTTACACTTCAGAGCTGCTGGCAAAACTCGTGGATCAGGGTGCACTCAATAAAAAGCTAACCAACAGGGATAAGGAAAAACTCATCGACTACCTCATTCATGAAGGTTTCCTGAATGCACAGGATCTAAGTTACAAGGGTACAATCCACCGAGGAAATATCGAATTCGATCCCATGAAAGGCTTTAGACCCAATGAAACTAGCACCGCCTCGGAGGCCTTTGCTTTTAAAGAAATACTGCAATCCGGGCTTGGGCAAACGTTTCAGGGTGTCACGTCGTTCGACCACCCAACAACGATGTACCAGCCTGTAGGAGGCATGGATCAGATCGCCCAGGGATTCGAGCTTGAGGTTGGAAATACGATTACTTACAACGCCGAGGTTCAAGAACTAAGGCAAGAAGAAAATGGTGTCAGCGTGCCATATCGTGATACTGCCACCGGAGAAATACGGGTTGCGAAAGCAGACTACTGCATTACGACTATCCCCCTAGGTATACTCTCGAAGCTTCCGACGGATGTGTCAGATCAGTGTAAAGAGGCAATGGCTGCTCCAAGGAGCAGTACAGTCGGCAAGCTGGCGCTACAGATGAATCGCCGCTTCTGGGAGGAAGATGACGATATCTACGGTGGCCAGAGTACGCTTGGAATCCCGGGACATCAGGTTTTTTATCCTTCTTATGGCTACTGTGGCAGGAAGGGTATCATCCAGAGTGCATACGCATTTGGACGGACAGCAGTCTCCTTTGGCGAACTCTCACTAACTAAGCAAGTCGAACAGGCGATCGAACGTAGCGAGCGCATACACCCGGGACAATTCCGCAAACATTATGATGACAAGGCCTTTTCGATCGCGTGGCATCTTACTCGCTACAGCGAAGCTGGCTGGGCGGTCTGGTCACCCCCGGATAGCCAGAAGCTCTTGCCAGTATTACGGGAGCCACAAGGACGGATCTACTTTGCGGGAGATTACATAAGCAGCCTGCCAGGGTGGCAGGTGGGGGCCATCGAATCAGCGTGGACTCAGATCGAGAAGATTCATACCAGCGTCATGCGAGCCTGAAACTGAAAGAGGCACACCGGCAGGAGAAACTGAAGATTCAGCCCACAGAGAGCCTAATTCACTCTGCTACCACAGCGCGCAACCTGGTTGGTTAGGAATGATTACTATTCGTTTTCTGTCACCGGTACCCCGGATATTTCATATTTGAGAACCAGCAAATCGCGAACGCTTAATGCTCCTCCCGCAGCTGTGAATGGTGACAGCCCAAGCTCACTATGCGTTATTTCGAGTTGACCGGTCGCAACGAATGAGTCGTCTGTTAATTCGATGTTGGCCGGAAAATTTACGGTATGTTCCGTCCCTATGACGATCACCGTTGTCACAATGTTCACGTCGGGCAGGCTGCCGAGTATCGCCCTGGAATGAATCTGAATCGTCGGAAATTGTTCGGCGTACAGAAGTTTTTCTCCGAGCATGTTGGCCTGGGTGCCATCGATGTCCTTCTGCGATATCTCTCCATCAAAATCTTCTCCTTCAAGTCCTCGTAAGGCAGGGTCATCCACCTCAAGGTCCGCAACGGTGAGCTCAAGTATAATAGTTGATTCAAGCGGATTCGGTGCGACCACGACAATACCTGAGATACTGTGGTGCGAAATCACATGGTGATGACCGAAGCGACGTAACGGGCCGTCAGGATATGCTAGAACACGCAGCCAACTGGTATCGCTGGTGACACGAAACTCCTTATTAGTGGCCGATTCCTGCGCCTGACTTGCAAGCGGCGCCGTGATTGCGAGCACAATTACCAGAAGAGATATTATGCGCATTTGTTTTCCTCGTTGACTTAATCTTTCTGCCAGACCGATATTACTCTGTTTCGCTCCGCTGGTAGACTGGCATGATTAATCATGGATATTGGCTCAAAAACCTAGATTAATGAAAGTCATCAATCTAGGTTTTTTTGAATTTAGCGTTTTGTCATCGCTTCAAAAAACTTACTATTTGTTTTGGTATCTTGCATTTTATTTAACAAAAATTCGACTGCAGCTAACTCATCCATTGGATGTAAAACCTTTCTAAGTATCCACAATTTCTGAAGCTCTTCAGGCGCTGTTAATAATTCTTCTTTGCGGGTTCCAGAGCGATTGATATTAATTGCTGGAAAGACACGTTTTTCAGAGATCCGTCTATCCATATGAATTTCCATATTTCCTGTTCCTTTGAACTCTTCATAAATTACTTCATCCATCTTAGAGCCAGTATCAATTAATGCAGTAGCTAGAATTGTTAAGCTGCCGCCTTCCTCGACTTTACGTGCAGCACCAAAGAAACGTTTTGGTCGTTGTAAAGCATTTGCATCGACACCTCCGGTCAAAACTTTACCTGAAGATGGCGCAACGGTGTTATATGCCCTTGCCAGACGGGTAATAGAGTCTAGTAAAATTACAACATCTTTTTTATGTTCGACTAAGCGTTTAGCTTTTTCTATCACCATTTCTGCAACCTGAACATGTCTACTTGCGGGTTCATCAAATGTTGATGAAACTACTTCACCTCTAACAGTTCTAGCCATTTCTGTTACTTCTTCCGGTCTTTCATCTACTAGAAGGACAATCAAGACTACATCAGGATTATTTGCTGAAATTGATAATGCGATATTTTGTAACAATATTGTTTTTCCTGCTTTTGGAGGAGATACAATTAATCCACGCTGGCCCTTCCCAATTGGAGCTACCATGTCAATAATGCGAGCGGTAAGATCTTCTGTGCTCCCGTTACCTTGTTCTAATTCTAATCGGTCTATTGGATGTATTGGAGTAAGATTTTCAAAAAGAATCTTATGGTGAATATTCTCAGGTGTTTCAAAATTAACTTCTCCAATTTTTAATAATGCAAAATAACGTTCACTATCTTTAGGCGGTCTTATAAAGCCAGAAACAGTATCTCCGGTTCGCAAATTAAATCGTCGAATCTGACTAGGGGAGACGTAAATATCATCAGGTCCTGCAACATAGGAACTGTCAGCTGAACGGAGAAAACCAAAACCATCTTGAAGAATTTCAAGTACGCCATCTCCATACACATCTTCGCCATTTTTTGCGTGCATATTAAGAATTGAAAAAATAATGTCCTGTTTTCGAGATCTTGCAAGATTTTCAATACCCATCGATTCACCCAGCTTAACAAGTTCAGATGGTTTCTTATTTTTTAAATCCCCAAGATTCATAGCGCTCTTGCTAAGTTCGAGCTGATCAGGAGAAATAACTTCTAATGGTATATCGTCGTCTGGAAAATCATCCATACGTCGTTTATGCCGCTGGCGTCGATTGCCACCGTAATTATTTTTTGGTCTATTTGGCTTTTTTTTCCGACTTCTTGTTTGATTATTCAAGCTATATACTCATAAGTTAGATTCAAGGAATTCTGTTAGCTGAGATTTGGACATAGCGCCCATTTTCTGCGCATGCACGTCCCCATGTTTGAATAACATAAGGGTCGGTATGCTTCTAACACTATATTTCTGTGGGGTATTCTGATTTTCATCAATATTCAATTTTGTTACGATCAAACGATCAACGTACTCCTCTGCAATCTCGTCTAATAAAGGAGCAATCATTTTACAAGGGCCACACCACTCTGCCCAAAAATCAAGTAATACGGGCATATCAGATTGAATAACATCTGCTTCAAAATCTTTATCAGTAGTATGATGCATCTTATTGCTCACAAATTTTTTCTCCAATTTAATTGAGTTTCAATTTAAATTTTTTTTTCAATCAAGCCATTTCAACTTACATATGCTCTAAAACTAGTGACGCTGCATTCTCAATCAGGCAATATATCGATATTTTGTTGCGAATTTTTTGGAATTCTCTCGTGGCAAAATCGAATGGTGCAACGATTGTCTCGTTAAGACAAACTCAATTTGACACCTTCGTACGACATTTTGCAACACTTTATTGATATTTTCTTGAAATTTATTTTATGAACAACAATCATCTCAGTAATGTTTCATTTGATAGTTTGGATCTTCATGCCCAAATTAAGGCAGGTATTTGTGATGCTGGATTCAATTTTTGTACCCCTATTCAAGCTGAAGCTCTTCCAATAACGATAGATCAAAAAGATGTTGCTGGGCAAGCGCAAACAGGGACAGGTAAAACAGCTGCATTTCTTATTGCCACATTCCAGAGATTATTAATTTCAAATCAAAAAAATACAAAAAATAATAAATCGCAGCCTATGGGATTTATTTTAGCACCAACACGAGAATTGGCCATTCAAATAGCTAAAGATGCTGATACTTTGGGAAAATATACCGAAATAAAAATTGGCTTAGCATACGGTGGAAAAGATTATGAAAAACAACGAAAAAATATTGAAAAAGGCATTGATGTACTTATTGGCACACCTGGGCGCATCATTGATTATTATAAGCAAGGTGTATTTAAATTAAATAAGGTACAAGTCCTTGTACTTGATGAAGCTGATCGAATGTTTGATTTGGGCTTTATTAAGGATATACGTTATTTATTAAGACGACTACCTTCGCCTAATAAGCGCCTTAATATGCTCTTCTCTGCCACACTCTCTCATAAAGTCCTAGAGCTAGCCTACGAACACATGAATGAGCCTGCGCTGATTCGTATAGAACCAGAAAAGATAACAGCTAGTGGTGTTCGTCAAGCCATATTCTTCCCTTCTAATGAAGAAAAAATAAAACTTTTGATAGGCCTTATCAAAGAAATTGGATGTAAAAAAATTATGGTGTTTAGCAATACCAAGAGAGAAGTGCAACGACTAGAAACATATTTATTAGCCAACAACATCGATGCTAAAGCTATTTCAGGAGATGTACCTCAAAACAAAAGGATATCAATGCTTACATCCTTCAAAGAAGGAAAACTATCGGTCTTGATATGCACTGATGTTGCTTCAAGAGGCCTACACATCCCAGATGTTCAATGCATTATTAATTATGATTTACCTCAAGATTCAGAAGATTATGTCCACAGAATCGGGAGAACTGCAAGGGCTGGAAACTCTGGAGATGCTATTAGTTTTGGCTGTGAAACTTATGCAGTATCACTACCTGATATAGAGAAGTATATTGGTTATAAAATACCTGTAGCTGATTATAATCCAACCGATTTACCTCAAATAAAAAAACCCAAATTTAAAAAATATATTGCATTAAAAAGAAGAAAAGTTAGAAAATAAATGAAGCAAGCTTCCGTGTGATGTTTGCAAAGCTCTAATTTTTCAGAGGAATTAATTCAAAAACACCTTTAATAGCATCAAATTCAGAATTTTGTGATTTCGTTGTACTTGCATCTGGCTGAGTTACATGAAATAGAGATTTTATACCGAATTTCTGGGCACTCTTAAGAACTTCAGGATTATCATCAACAAAACAAGTGGTAACTGGATTGAAAGGCTCTATTTGCTGTAATGAAAACCAAAACTTTTGATCTTCTTTTGGTGAACCTAACTCGTGTGAAATATAAATCTTCTCAAAATACTGATCCACCCCAGTAATTTGTGATTTTAATAAAAATACATCGCGATTAGAATTAGTAACAAGTAGAAGTCTTTTCTCAAGGCGAGATACCTTTTCAAGAAAATCCTTTGCTCCAGGAAGAAAATTAATTCGAGATTTATGCTGTCGATGAATTTGTAAAACATCCAAATCAAGAAGTTGGCTCCATTTATCTAGGCAATACCAATCCAAACTCCCCTGCATATCAACAAAATACTGATAAATTTTTTTCTGAGCAACATCATTTGATACTCTGTGCTTTATAGCAAATTCCTTTGGAACAACCTCAAGCCATATAAAACTATCATATGCCAAATCTAATAATGTTCCGTCCATGTCTAACATAAGAGTTTCACATGTTTGTAGAGAATTTTGGAGATTGTTGGCCATAAAAAATGATTTTACTCTTATTACGTTGACTAACACATGGTTTATACTTAAATTATTAAAAACCTGGATTCTACAATGAATTTCTTAAAGTTACTTGACCCTGCTACAGTAATTGCACAAGAGGCTGGTGAGCTCATCCTTAAAATATATTCTACGAAGTTTAATGTTGAAGAGAAAGATGATATGTCACCTCTGACGCTGGCGGATACAACTTCACACCGATATATTACTCATTGCCTACAAAAACTAACTCCACAAATTCCAATTATTTCAGAAGAATCCGGTATGCCTGATTATGACGAAAGAAAAAAATGGGATGTGTACTGGCTAATCGATCCTCTTGATGGCACAAAAGAATTTGTAAAAAAAAATGGTGAATTTACTGTCAATATAGCACTAATAATAAATAATAAACCTGTTTTGGGTGTTGTGGATGTTCCCGCAAAAAAACATACCTACGTCGGTTGTAAAAATTTTGGTGCAGAGGTCCGTGTAAAAGATCAAAAAATATCTCAAATTCATGTAGCTAAACACAGTCAAAATCCTATTCGCGTGGCGGGTAGCCGCTCACATGCTGGTACCTCTTTGAATGTTTTCTTTAAAAAACTTAATAACTATAAAATAATTTCGATGGGTAGCTCGTTAAAATTTTGTCTTATAGCAGAAGGATCAGCAGATATATATCCTCGACTTAGCCCAACTTCTGAATGGGATACAGCAGCAGGACAAGCTATTGTTGAACAGTCAGGCGGAAAAGTAATTACTCTTGATGGTAAATCACTTCAGTATAATAAAAAAGAGGATATACTAAACCCTCATTTCCTAGTTATTGGACCAGAGGATTATGATTGGATAAATTTAGCTAAAAATAATTAAATAGAGAGTAATTATCTTTATGCATTTATCTACTTAAAAAAATGAACGATAAAGTTGATTCGGAATCATTTAAAAAATTAAAGAAGTTAAAAGAACTTCGATTACAGCACATGAAAATAATAGCCAGAATTGATAATTTATCAGGCGACTCATTCACTAATCAATTAGATATTCTTCGTTTAAAGAAGAAGCTTCTCGTTTTAGAAAAGACAATTAGGTTAATGGAAAGTAAAATCATTCCAGATCTCGATGCTTAAACATAATTAATACCTATTTGATATACAATAAAAGCGCCCAAATATCCTAACGATGTCATATAAATCCATGCTAATAAAGGCAAAGCTACGCTGTTAGTCTCACGTCTTATAACAGCCAAAGTCGCAACACACTGCAAACAAAAAGCATAAAAAATCAAAAGGCCTAATACCATAGGCAAAGTAAAAATCAATGATCCATCTGGAAATTTAGCAGATTTTAATCTATCAGATAAATTTACTCCGTCATCTGTATTCCCAACTGCATAAACAGTAGCTAGTACTGGAATTACTACTTCTCTTGCAGGAAATCCTGCTATGACAGCAGATGAAATCTTCCAATCCCAGCCCAGTGGCTGAAAAACTGGTGCAATAAACTTTCCTGTTCGACCTAGCCAACTTTGAGATAATTGATCTGCTGCCGCTTGATTATCTAATTGGCGTGAAATCACTTCATATTCTTCTATAGACAATCCAGTGGATATGGAAGCCTTCTGTTCTGCTAAATGGGACGCTATAACATCCGATTGAGGATAATAAGCAAGCGCCCAAATAATAACAGCAACAGAAAAAATTACTGTTCCAGCACGCTCCAAGAATACTCTTATCCTAGTTAATAATTGTATTAAAACTGAATTAAGATTAGGTCTCCTAAACTCCGGCAGCATAATAACAAATGAAGTTTTTGAACCTTGTAATGCAGTTTTTCTTAGTAATAATGCGGTCATCAATCCCATACAGATTCCTAACATATAGAGACCAAAAAGAACTAGGCCCTGTAAATTTATAAATCCTAATTGCCGTGAAGGAATGAATGCTGCTATCAAAAGAGCATATATTGGTAATCTAGCAGAACATGTCATAAATGGTGATGCAAAAATTGTAGCTAATCGATCACGTCTATTTGGTATGACTCGGGTTGCCATTATTCCAGGAACAGCACAAGCGAAACTAGATATCATTGGAATAATTGATTGCCCTGATAAACCTACTGAACGCATTAGACGATCTAAAAGATATGCAGCTCGAGCAAGATATCCAGAATCTTCAAGAAGAATGATAAAAAGAAAAAGAATTGCAATTTGGGGTATAAATATAATTACACTTCCTACTCCAGCTATTATTCCATCGGCTATCAAACTGGTAAATGCTCCTTCTGGCATATTTTTCACAACAAATAATCCAAGATTACTAGTGGCGTCGTCAATAACATTCATCATTGGTGTTGCCCATGCAAATACTGCTTGAAATACAATTGCCATAACTAAAAAGAGACTTATTGTTCCTGGTATGGGTTTATTCAGCCAACGAATCAATTGTGAAAAACGAACAGGAATAATTGGGATACTCTTTTGTATGTCATTTAAAACTGCTCGTATCCAACAATATATTTTCCTAGCTTCTTGAGCTATTGGTGATTGATTTGAAAATAATTTTTTCCTTATCTCTTTAATATTTTGACTAGGTTTATTGATCAATTTAAAACTTTCTGTATTCGTAAAAATATTAGAATCTTCAATAAGTGCCCTTTCCACTTCAAACAGACTCATTTTTTCTGGTAATTGATTTTGCAGTTGTTTTGCTGTCTCAGATAATTCCGGCCAATAGTGAGGTATTTTTTTTGTATGAAAACTATCAATATCTACTAATAATTTACGGAGGTGATTAATGCCTTTACCTGTAGTCGCAACCACTGGAATAATTTTTACCCCTCCTAAATGCTTTTCAAATAGACTAGTGTCAATACCCAAGCCATCTGACTCGGATATATCGGTCATTGTTAATACTATGATCATAGGTAGGCCAAGATCGATAAGTTGACGAATTAGATAGAGCCCTTGATATAAATGAGTACTATCTAATACTGCTACAATCCCATCAGGATGATCATTATTCTTTAGTCTACCGAGTATGACGTCTACAGCAATGCGTTCATCCGTGGAATCAGGAAATAATGAATAAATGCCCGGTAGATCCGTAAATTCAAAAAAAATGCTTCCAATTTCTGCAGTACCAGTATGCTTTTCAACCGTAACTCCAGGGTAATTTCCAGTCTTTTGTCTTAAGCCAGTTAATCGGTTAAAAAGCGTACTTTTACCTGAATTTGGATTACCAACTACAACAATTTTTTTGCTTGCATATTGGCGAACTTTAATTTTTCTCGCTTCAATCTTAGTTGTGATTTTTTTATCCAAAATTCTACACAGGAGAGACAGAAAATCTTCTAGCCTGTTCTCGTCGGACTGAAATCGTATTACCAAAGACACTGAATTCCATGGGGTCGCCTCCAATAGCAGAACTAATCAGTTCAATTTCAGTGCCTTCCACTAATCCTAATATCATAAGGCGTATTGTAGTTTCATCACTACAGTCGATTGAATCAATTTGATATCGGGTACCAGGCTTAATATTTACCAGTAACATCACTTTTTTAATTATATATTTTATTTTAATAAAGATGATAACCATTCTCATTTAAACTAACAATGAATAATAAAAATTTAAAATTTTTAGTGGATCAGAATCTAGTCGAAATCGGAATTATTTTCCTAAGTGGACTTTGTTTCTTTTATGAGTAAGAAGAATTTGCAGATTCTTTTCTTTGAATCTAAGTAATCTATCAGGATTAGTGGTATCTACACATTTCGGGCAAACAATGCCCTTAGAATAATACGGGGATTTTATATCTTCCTTACTCAAAGGTCTTCTACATGCATAGCATTGAATATAATCACCTTCAAGAAGGTCGTTATTAACAGCAACTCTACTGTCAAAAACAAAACATTCGCCATTCCACAAACTATTTTTATCGTTGGTTTGTTCTAGATAATTTAATATACCCCCCTTAAGTTGTCTAACATTTTTAAATCCCTGCTCTATCATCAGAATAGATGCTTTTTCACAACGAATACCTCCTGTGCAAAACATAGCTATAGGGGTTTTTTTCTTGGATTCTGGAAGCTTATTAACAAAGTCAGGAAATTCACGAAAAGTATTGGTATTGGGATTTATTGCGTGAATGAAAGTACCAATTTCTATTTCATAGTTGTTCCTTGTATCGATTATTAAAGTATCGGGATCTTCTAGTAACTCATTCCATTCTTGTGGTATTACATAATTATTATTGTTGTGACGGTGAGGAAGTATGTCCGGGCGACCCAATGCCACAATTTCTTTTTTTTCTTTAACGTGCATCTTTTTAAAAGGTGGTACAGGTGATTCCAGCCATCGTCCATCAAGACTACCTTTTATACCTAATTGCTTCCTAAGCCATTCTAATACAAACTTAATCGCATTTTCTTTACCAGATAGGGTTCCATTGACACCTTCCGCAGAAATAAGAATCGTACCTAGAAGATTAAGATCTTCGCATAATACTTGCATATTTTTGCGGAGTTTCTTGGTATCTGAAATATTAAAAAAACGATAAAACGAGATTATTTTTTCCATCATAAAATTTACATTTATTAATGTTTATACCAGAAATATTAAGTTTAATACTAACCAACAATCCTTGTTAGAAAATTTTTTAGAAAGAAGTTAATTTCTTTAATATTCGATGTCAAACGGTGATCACCATCGACAATATGTAGCTCTGCATAACAGTCACTAGCAAAACGGATGCTATTTGATACAGGAACCACATCATCTCTCCAGCCATGGACAATCACAATAGGTATTTTAGGCGGTGCGGGCATTAAATCTTCATAACCCGGCATGAAGTAAGCTGGAGCTAAAACAAATAAACCGATAGCATTAACATTCATAGCAGCCGCAGTGGCGACATAACCTCCCATGCTTGAACCAATAAGGACAGGAGGCTTTTCAAGTTTAGAACAAAATTTTTCCAGTTTCTGAACTCTTTCAGTTGGATCTGAAATACCCTGATAATCAATGCTTTCTACCTCAAATCCTAGGCTCTGAGCTTCTTTCGACATTGCGTTTATTTTTGTCCCCCAAGGTCCACTTTCTTGGCCATGAGAAAATACCACTGTTGGATTTATCATAAAAATAAAAATCTTTGATTAGATAAGAAAAAAATTTTAAAACTATTACTCAATTAACCGATTGTGTTGACGAAGAATATCACGCAACATTGAGTGATCTATTGCTTTAACAGTGTGACCTAGATTTCCTGTCATATCTCTTCCAGCTATTAGAGCATTAACAATCGCTTCTTCAGTAGCATTTACTGTTGCACCAAATAATCCTGTAAGTTCATTATTAGCAATCATACTAATCTTCTTATTTGAACCATCAAAAAGGTTATTGGCAATTGAAAATGCAATAAAAATATCGCCTGAACTATTAGAAGCAATACTGCCGACTCTAGCTAGACCTAAACTTGCTCGTTTAGCAATAGCTTTTAGCTGATGAGGAATCAATGGTGCATCTGTTGCTATAACAATAATAATTGAACTGTGAGCCTCTTTAGGAATAGCTCCTAAGATGGTGGCATCTGCTTTCTCTGTTAATAATAGCCCAACAGGAAGACCGCCTATTCGGAGTTTTTCCCTGTCACCATAGTTAGCTTGCACAAGTACGCCAACGGTATATTTATGATTATTAATTTCAATGACTCGAGAAGAAGTTCCTATACCACATTTAAATTTATGACAAATCATCCCGGTACCACTACCTACATTACCCTCAACAATAACTCCCCCAGATGCTGATTCCAAAGCTTCGAAAACATGTTCGGATTTAACATGAAAACCATTAATATCATTTAGATAACCATCCCAAGTTTCTGCAACTACCGGAAGCGACCACCAATACCCACTTGTATCTGGGTCAGATTTGGCAACCCTCCATCGAATGAGGGCATCATGAACAACTCCTACGCTATGGGTATTGGTTAACACAACAGGTCCTTCTAAAAAGCCTGATTCCTCAATCCATGTAGTCCCCGTCATCTCCCCGTTACCGTTTAGGGAAAACCATCCTGCAAACACGGGTTGATGAAGAGTGTTTTCGCCCCTTGGAAGGATTGCGGTTACCCCCGTACGGGCAGCTTTATTATTAGGGAGGTCATGAATGACTGACTTATGTCCTACTTTTACTCCTCTAACATCAGTAATGGCATTTAAAGATCCAGTAACTCCTTCAAAGGGAATCCCAATATCACGAGCTCTAGATAATGAATCACTCAATGAAGGCAAACTAATTAAGCCTATTAATAGAAGAGCAAAATAATTTAAAAAAAATTTTCTATTCATGCATTAACTTCAAAAACTATAAACGACAATCAGGATATAGACCTTTATCTTGAGCGATATTAAATACATTAAGAGTGTTTGGTAACTGGGAAATGAGTTCATCAATACGCGTCTCGCCCGATGGATGAGTTGATAAATATTCGGGAATTCTTGTTGTGTTTTTTGAATTCATTTTTTTCCATAATACTACGCTTTCACGCGGGTCAAATCCCGATTTAGACATGTATTCGAGGCCTATTGTATCAGCTTCTGATTCTTGCAAACGACTGAAAGGGTTAAGAATGCCTAACAAAGCGCCTGTTGAAAGAGCATTTCGTGCTCCTTGAGTTTGATTTCTATAGCCACCTCCTAAAATTATGGAAGCTATATCGACACCTACATCAGTCAAAGCTGATCTGGAAGCTCTCTCATTTGCATGACGAGCGGTAACATGTGCTACCTCATGCCCGAGAACAGCGGCTAGTTGGTCTTGATTTGAAGCCATAGTCAAAAGACCCGAATTGACCACAATTTTTCCTCCAGGTAAAACATATGCATTAACATCTGGTTGATCAACTATTGCAAGCTCCCAATATAATTCCGAGCCTTCGCCTTCAAGAACGCCAATAATAGAATTTGCAACACATTCAACAAAATTTATTGTTCGTTGATCACTCACTAATGGGAGTGTTTCGCGAATTTTTCTAAACTGTCTCTCTCCTTCTAGCTCAAGACTTGCCTCAGATTTTAGAATCATTTGGCTTCTTCCAGTAGGAGATGTAGCACACGAAGACAAGATCAATACAGCAAAAACAATATATGAAATATAAATAAATAATTTTTTGTTCATTATCGTCTCAATTATACGTGTAAAAAATTTAATATTGTTACTACCGAGGCAAGCGAGATTCAAACCACTTCTTCCATCTCACATCGGTAAATTTAGTTATAACTCCATCTATACTTGCCAAGAATTTTTTCTGGAAACTTTTTTTAAATTTATAACTAACGCGAAAAATATCTCTATCCTTTGAACGTTCGGTCAATAATTCATCACTAGTTTTAATTTCATCAGCTAATCCAAGCTCAAGGGCTCGTGTTCCGTGCCAATACTCTCCATTCGAAACCTTATTTATATCAAGAGAAGAGCGATACTCAGTTATTGATGATTTAAATAGCTCATGCACTTCTTCGAGTTGCTCTTTGAGTTTTGCGCGATCCGCATCGGTATTTTTTCCAAACATTGTGACATCGCGCTTAAATTTTCCAGCTGTAATTTCTTCAAAATCTACGCCGTGCGTATCTAACAACCGATTAAAATTAGGTAATTGGGCAATAACCCCTATGGACCCTAGTATGGCAAATGGTGCTGCATATATTTTATTTGCCACACAAGCCATTAAATAACCTCCGCTGGCTGCAACTTTATCAACACAAACTGACAGATTAATTCCTCTTTTACGAATTCTTATAAGTTGAGAGGCTGCCAAACCATGTTCATGAACAACGCCACCGTGGTTGTCCAAACGGACTATAACTTCATCATCATCATCAGCAACCTCCAGAATTGCACTTACTTCTTCTCGTAAAGATGCGGAAGCGCTAGCTCTAAGATCACCAATAAAATCAATTACAAACGTTTTAGATTGTGGTTTTTTTGTTTTTAAATCAGCCTTTTTCTTTATTTTTTGTTGTTTAAGGTCAGATTTCCATTCCTTTTTTTGCATAAAAGCTTTTTTTAGTTTGCGAGCCATATCTTGATATTTATCATTAAGGTTTTCGACCTCCAGGCCTTCGCTCTTATTTACTTTTTTCTGGCTAACTATTGATGCTGCAACCAAAGCAAAGGCAATAACTAAAGTCCCTGTTTTTAAGAGAAACAATCCATACTCAATAAAAAATTCACTCATAATCCTTCCTGTTTCTAATTATATTCAATAATTGTAAAAACTTGAATACTGCACTTATTAGTCGATGCCTAAACCAACATTATTTTTATGTAAAACTTTATCTGCGCGGTAGCTTGAACGAACAAGAGGACCTGCTACCACTTCTAAGAATCCTCTTTTAAGCCCTTCTTGTCTATAATTTTCGAATTCATCTGGCGGGACAAAACGCTCAATTTTTAGATGATTTTTTGTTGGACTTAGATATTGCCCAATTGTTAAAACATCAACATTTGCATCACGAAGATCATCCATTGTTTGTATAATTTCGCTATGCGTTTCTCCTAAACCTAACATCAAACTAGTTTTTGTTAATATATTAGGCTTGTGTTGCTTAGCATAAGTCAGAACATTAATAGTTTGTTGGTAGCCAGCTCTAGGATCACGGACAAGATGTGTTAATCGTTCTACTGTCTCTATATTCTGTGCAAAAACATCTAACCCGGATTCTAAAACTATCTTGATATTTGAAGTCACCCCTTCAAAATCAGGTGTTAGAGCTTCAACTCCAACTGATGAATTCTCTTTCTTAATAGAGTGTATACAATCAGAAAAATGCTTTGCTCCTCCATCATCAAGATCATCTCTATCAACAGAGGTTATAACAACATATGAAAGTTTCATAAGCTTTACTGCTTGCGCAATATTAGATGGCTCTTTTTTATCTAACCAGCCATTCGGATTTCCTGTATCTACTGCACAAAAGCGACAAGCTCTGGTACATACACTACCCATGATCATAAATGTAGCTGTACCATGATTCCAACATTCGCCTATATTAGGGCACATTGATTCCTCACAAACAGTACTTAATTTATGATTTTTTACCGTTTGTCGAACAAAACTAAAACCAATACCTGCAGGGAATTTAGCCCTCAACCAACGAGGTTTGATAACTTTAGTGCCAACATCACTTCCATTATTTTTAATTCCATTTTTTATCGCACTGAATCCTTCAGATGTTATATATTTTTCCCCATTAGGAATGATAGTTTTTTTCTGATGTTTATTTTCAGTCCTCATACTCTATACATTCTAAGTTAATCACATATTTGATTTATTGAGACAATTAATTACAGGCTATATTATATGTTTATATTACTAAATTAGGGATTACGTAATGTTTTCTATTTGCTTTAGAACTATTATTATCTTGTGTTTGTTCTTCATAATCTCTATTTCTAATGTTTTTTCTCAAGATAATCAATTAACAAATTGTTTAAACAGTGTCAATGGAGTGTTAAATATTGCTCGTGAAGAAAATGCATCAACATATGCTCCCAGAAATTATCAGAAAGGCATGGAAATATTACAAGATGCTAAAGCAAGAGAATTAAAAAAGAACAAGATAGATATTATATGCAAAAAAACCTTGCAAGCAGAAAACTATTTTTCTGATTCTATAGAGTCAGCAAAAATGGCACAAATGATTCTATCAACTTCAATCATAAGCCGTCAGAATGCTGCAAAT
>UINC01001796.1_pt1 | contig 17422 bp, 17 predicted proteins | sample 5385821 | NCBI WGS metagenome assembly UINC01 (sample SAMEA4666929, study PRJEB26691) | marine metagenome | isolation source: Pacific Ocean | place: Pacific Ocean | collected 2011-10-13 | reverse complement strand
TGGCTTTCATTATAATCCAATTCATCTGTTAAGGCTATAATATATTCAGAGACAGCATGGGTGGCTTCTTGTAAAATCGATAGCGCAACTTCATTTCCTTTTTCAGCCAACCCAATTATGGATTCAGCTAAACCTGCAATGATAAACACCGCATCGTCACTTTCATTCAGCTTTTCCATCGCAACTTGAAATTCTTCATCATTTACATGCTTCAAAAAAACAGACATAATTTCTTCTAAGTCTTGATCACCCAAAACACTAGTCTCATTCAAGGTAAGATTTAAAAGGGCTTGCCGACCTATCCAATACCCACTGCCAATATCACCTTGGTCATGTCCTTCACCTGCCTGGCGAATAGATTTCCCTTCAGAATTTCTTGATATACAAATAATACCAGTGCCAACCGTTACTAAAATTCCAAAGTCACCGGGACAGCCCAATATAAATGCTGCTTCAGCATCATTCATGATAATTGTCCGTTGTGATAATTTCATATTATCTAACTTGCCAAAAACCATGTCACGCCCATCTTGAGTGGATGAACCTGCCAATCCCAATCCAATAGCATCCACGTAATCTGTAGGAATATCTGCAACACTGCATAAATTATTTATGATATTACAAATACGAGATGCTGCAATTTCTGCATCTACTGATAAATTGCTTCCCTTATCAATTATTGAGGCAATGGTTTCTCCCTGATCTGTAAATAAAATGCCCCTTGTTTTAGAGGCACCTCCATCTACACCAATAATATAAAATCTATCTTCTTTATTCATATTTTTCTGAATACCTTATGACTGATTATAAGCGTAATAATACAAATTAATATTGTTCCAATTAGAGTTAGAAAAAATCCTGCCCAATTAAAAGGGCCATATAAAATAACGGACCTTACATTTTCAAATGCTGTAGTTGTGGGAATAGTATTAATAACGGAAAGATACGAATTTGGGTAGTATTTCAATGGTATGAAATTACCAAATCCCATGGTGACACCTAAAAATAGTATAAATGAAATATTTACAAAGGATATATGGTTGGAAACCAACATTCCAATTAAGGTACCTAATACAGAGAAATGCAAAATCAGGGTAAACATTTGAATAATAATAATTAACATATTTCCAAGGCTTTGATATTCATGGTTTAATGTAGAGGTTATTACAATTGCCACTAGCAATTGACCAATACCATACATTATTCCCCTGGAAATATTTATGATTATCAAATCTAAATTGGATATTGGTGATTTTAACAGCGCATCAATTTGTTGCGACTCAAATTGTATTTTTCTCATGCGGGTGGCGGATTGCAAAAATGCTGTCATTCCTGAAGCCGTTATCCAAACCCCTGCTGCAGACCAATTTAAATAACGGATATCCATGGTAATTAACCGTGATAAGGGAATAGCTAAAAGTGTATGGATAATTATTGGCGTCAATACCCAAAACAAAATTATTGAGAATGCATGTTTTTTAAATTCTAATAATTCACGCTTAAACAAAGGGATAATTGGATTCATTCCAATCCTCCTTCCGTAAGCCCAATAAATAAATCTCTCAATCTACATATGCTTGTGTCAAGATCAGATAAATTGTGTTCTAAAGCAAGTCGCAAAACATTGAAGAATTGTTGGCGTTCACGAGAATAAAACTCTAATTCAAGGCCCTTTAACTTGGGACGTAATACTCTGGGAAACTGTTCAAGCTGCACCATAAATTCTTTGGGTGGTTCTTTAGTAAATGCCAAGCGATAATTGGTGAGCCCATGGGTAGTTTCAATAAGTCTTTCCAGAGTACCATCCATTTTGATATTACCTTCATGGAGAATGGCAATTCTATCGGCATATCGTTCTGCCTCTGTAAAATTTTGCGTGGCAAATATTATTGTTTTATCATAATGGAGTTTATCCAAAATATTCCACACTGTACTCCTGCTATGAGGGTCCATTCCTGTTGTAGGCTCATCCAACAATAATACTTCTGGATCATGAACCAATGCACGGGCAAATAATATTTTTCTTTGCAAACCAAATGCCTGATTATACGGGGATTGTTTTAAGAATTGAGTGAACCCTAATAATTCTGCCCAATGAAGGGTATTTTTTTTGGCCTCGGCAGAGGTTAATCCATGCAATTGACCATGAATGGAAATATTATCAAAAATAGTGAGGTCTTCATCAAGATTAATATTTTGAGGCATATATCCGCATAAAGAACGAGTTTCTAGACTTCTGGTACTAATGTCTTGTCCATGAATATAAACAGAACCTGTATCTTTTTCAATGAGACCTACCAGTAATTTTAATATCACGGACTTCCCCGATCCATTTTCACCTAAAATTACAAACGTCGATCCTTTTTCTACTCCAAATGATAAATCTGCAAGCAGAGTTTTCTTGCCAATTGCTTTTCCAACTGCCTTAAATGTTATTGATGCTTCCAAGTTGTTCCCATAATCTTTTTTTAGTTTCTAAATGTCTAAATTCGAAGTTCCTAAGCTATAGAATGACTACGTTTTTACATAGTTAGCCATTATTCATTCGCTACTTCCTAATCACTAATATTACACTTCTGCCTTTTCCTGTTTCCCAATCAATGCGCCTCGAACCAACTTTTTCCATATTTCCAATCAACTTTTAATGGGACAGCTAATTGAACAGCTCCTTCCATTTCTTCAACCACTATTTTAGCAATAACGTCCACTTCTGATTGAGGACATTCAAACATGAGCTCATCATGGATTTGCAGAATCATTTTGCTTTGGTATTTTTCGATTTCCATTCGTTTATGAATATTGATCATGGCAATTTTAATAATATCCGCAGCCGTTCCCTGAATGGGCATGTTTATAGCAGCCCGTTCTTCTGCCTGTACCATGTTACGATTGGAGGCATTCAGGCTATTGGTACTTCTGCGACGATGATACAAGGTTTCCACATATCCCTTTTTCCGGGCGGATTCAATGGTTTCATTCATATAGCGTTTGATTCCCGGATAGGTTTTGAAATATGTATCGATGAGAGTCTTGGCATCTGCCATGGGAATTCCAAGTTCCTGGCTCATTCGGTAGGGACCAGCCCCATACATAATTCCAAAATTGACCACCTTGGCTGAACGTCGCTGATCCGGGGTCACTTCTGATTCAGCAATGCCGTTTACCAATGCCGCTGTTCTACTATGAATATCCGCATCTTCCTCAAAAGCCGTGATGAGTTCCGGCTCTTTGGAATAATGAGCCATTATTCGCAGTTCTACTTGTGAGTAGTCAGCAGAGAGAATTACCGAACCCTCTTCTTGTGCAATAAAAGCTTTGCGTACCTCCCGACCTGTTTCCGTTCGTATGGGAATATTCTGGAAATTAGGCGAAGTACTAGAGAGTCTGCCAGTGGCTGCAATAGTTTGATTGAGAGATGTATGTACTCTACCTGTATTTTTATTTACATAATTGGGAATTGCATCCACATAGGTGGACTTTAACTTTGCCAAATGTCGGTAAGCCAGAACCACTTCTGGCAATGGATGAAAATTTTTCAATACCTGCAAGACTTCCACAGCCGTACTGCGTTTGCGAATGGGCTTTAATTCCAACTCGTCAAATAGTATTTGCCCTAATTGTTTAGGAGAATTAATATTAAATTCTCGTCCAGCCATATTATGGATCTTAGCCGTTAATTTTTCAAGCTCTGTTCCAAATTGTTCAGAGAGTTTTAAGAGAAATTCAAGATCTAAAAATACCCCATTTTTCTCCATTTGAACCAGAACAGGAACTAAAGGTAATTCAATTTTTTCATAGGGAGTTGACAAATTCTCCGCATCTAACTTTTTTTCTAAAATGGATGCTAATTGGAAAGCAATATCCGCATCCTCCGCTGCATAGAAAGCAATGTCGTCCAAAGGTACTTCTGCCATAGATTGTTGATGCAACCCCGTCCCAATCAAATCATCTATTGGCACCATACGGTATTTGAGATAGTCTAATGCTAGATAATCCATCTTATATGAATTTTTCTCCGGATGAAGAATATATTCAGCTAACATAGTATCAAAATAAATATTGGCAATTTTTATGGAATGACGACTGAGAACCAAAGCATCATATTTTAAATTCTGTCCACAAAATCTATTTTTTTTATTTTCCAAAAGAGGTTTTACGGTACTGATAATAGTATCTAAACTCAACTCATAATTTGAATCTTTCTCAGGAAATTCCACGGGAATATAATAACCCTCATTAGCTTTCACAGAAAATGATAACCCCACAATATCTGCTTCCAAAGCAATAACTGAAGTAGTTTCAAGATCGAATGAAATGAGATCAGACTCTTCTAATTCCAACATTAAATTATCTAAAGATTTCTTTGTTAGTATAGTGGAATATTTTTTTTCCGACTGCTCAATTACCACTACATTATTTTCACTTAACGCTTCCGCTTGGGTTACTAGTGAATACATTTCCAAATCCTGAAAATCTTTAGAAAGTGCTTCTAAATTAAAATCTACTTTAATTAAATCTTCAATATGAAATTCAATAGGAACTTCACAATCAATGGTCACCAATTCCCGTGAGAGATGCACCAAATCCTTTCCATTCTGCAATCCTGCTCGAACTCGTTTATTCTTGGCTTCGTCTGCATGCTCCAGAATAGTTTCAATATCCTTGTATTCATCTAAAAGTTTGCGGGCAGTTTTTGGTCCTACGCCATCAACCCCTGGGATATTATCAGAGGTATCACCCACCAATGCCAACATATCTATAATTCCTTCCGGACCTACGCCCCATTTCTCTTTTACCTTAGCCTTATCATAGATGGTAGTGGGTTTAAAAGAATTGCCGGGAGAATACATGAAAGTCCTATCGGATACCAACTGCATCATATCTTTGTCACCAGTCACTATGAAGGTTTCCAACCCAGCTATTTCAGCTTTTTTTACTAAGGTGCCAATAATATCATCAGCTTCAAATCCAGGTTTCTTCAAGGTTGGAATATTGGTATGTGATATCACTTCATAGAGGGGCTCCAACTGTTCTACCAACTCTTCTGGCATTTTTTCCCGAGTGGCTTTATATTCAGTGTACAGTTTATGGCGAAAGGTGGGTTCTTTACAGTCCAGAACCACTGCGATATAATCAGGATTTTCCTGCCGGAGTAGTTTGAAAAGTGAGTTCATGAATCCGAAAATAGCAGAGGTATGGCGGCCATCTTTGGTAATGAGCGGATTTTTAATCATGGCAAAATGGGCTCGGTAGATTTGAGCCATTCCGTCAATGAGAAATAAGCGTTTTGGTGATGTCATGAATTAAGTGAAGAATTGTGAGAATTCTAAGAGGAAATTTTAGACAGGTTTATAGGGTCTGAACAATGGATTTATAGCCCCCGAAAAAAAACGATATTAGGAAACCATATTCCAACATAATCAACGCTAACCTCCACAAGCTTAGCGCATGCGAATTAACACGCCTCTCTCGATAGAGAGAAATTAGGAAACTATTTGAAATTAATTTTTGTTGAGGGGTGCAAAATTTTACCTTATTTAGAGAGTGATCCTTTCATTTCCTGCGTGATATAGCCATTAATTTCTTCAGTGTCCATATCATAATTGGTACTATCTTGAATAGCTCTCAAAACATCCCTGCGACTAATTTGCCCTACCAGTTTTTTTCCCTCCACCACTGGCATTCTACGAAAATTATGCTTTAAAAAAATATCTGCAACAGAAAATAAATCGCTGTTAGGAATGACTGTTAACACAACATCTGTCATAAACTTAGAAACCGGTCCGCCGGGCATATCATAAAATGACCCATTTGCAAAAATCCGCAGGCAATCTTTTTCAGATAAGATTCCCACTAAATGATGATTATTATCAGTAACGGGAGCACCAGAGATTCTATTTTTCAGAAGAAGGCCAATAGCAAAGTACACATCCATATCTTTTGAAAGGGTGATGAGTCGAGTGGTCATATAATTTTTTACAATCGGTTTAGTTTCCATAGCCTATCCTTTAAATTAAATTGAAATGTCTACGCTGATGTCCTACTCTATTGGATTTATTTCTAAACTAATTACTATCCACTTTTTGCCGGTAATGAATTTGTCCACAATTCGGATTATCACATTTATACGCTTCCATTTCCGGATGCTCTGTTGCAAAAAATTCAATCACACCCCATACGAACACTGCTAAAAAAAGTCCTAATCCAGCTGATATAAGCCAGCGAGTTAATTGGTTTTTATCCCCAGATTTAAATCGCTTTTGTTCACAACAATTTTTATATTTTTCCCCACTGCCACATGGACAACTGTCATTTCTATTAGTTTTCATAGGGATAGATTAATACGAATATTTAAATAATAACAACAGAAGATTATTTTTGCAAATTATGAATTGAAAATGATTAATTGAAACTTGAGAAAGATAGTAATTATTAAGGAGAAATGGAAATAAGTATCTTTACTCCTAATATCCAAACACCAATCCCCTGATTTTACCAATAACTACCAACTAAATTCTTGTTCTCCAAAACCCATGCAAAGTAAATTTTCAGGCTCTAAAATCGGGGCTTTTCATTAAAATCATTTTTTATCTTTAAACGGAAATAAACCATGGAAGAAATTACTATAGAGATACCCACTGCTGTGAACGAACCTATTCGAGATTATGTCCCCGGATCTCCTGAGAGTATCAGTCTTAAATCAAAATTAGTTGAAATGGAAAATGAGTTTTATGAAATCCCTATCATCATTGGTGGTAAGGAAATTTTTACAGGAAACATAGGACACTGTCGTAAACCTCATGACCATCAGGATATCTTGGCTGATTATCATAAATCTGGAATGGCAGAGGTAAATCAAGCCATTGAAATTGCCAGAAACGCATGGCAGTCATGGTCCATTACTCCTTTACAAGAAAGAACCGTTATTTTTCGAAGAGCAGCTGAATTATTGGCTGGTCCCTGGCGAGATACAATTAATGCCGCAACCATGCTATCTCAAAGTAAAAATGTTTTTCAAGCTGAAATTGATGCTGCATGTGAGCTCATTGATTTTTTCAATTTCAATTGTCAGTTTGCTGAAGAAATTTGTAATAATCAACCTCTTATTTCACCAGATGGAATGCATAACTCTTTGGAATATCGTGCATTAGAAGGATTTATTTTTGCTGTATCCCCATTTAATTTCACATCAATTGCAGGCAACCTTCCCTCTGCCCCCGCCCTTATGGGAAATGTGGCACTATGGAAACCGGCATCATCATCCGTTTACTCAGGATATTTTATAATGAAACTTCTCCAAGAGGCAGGATTGCCCGATGGAGTTATTAACTTTCTTCCAGGAACTGGAGGTGAAGTTGGTGACCCTGTAATGGATAGCCCACATCTTGCAGGCATACACTTTACCGGTTCAACGGAAGTATTTCAAGGTATGTGGAAACGAATTGGAGATAATATTTCAACCTACCATACTTATCCGCGAATAGTCGGTGAAACCGGTGGAAAAGATTTTATACTTGCACATGAATCTGCTGATCCATCTGCTTTGGCAACTGCGATGGTGAGAGGAGCATTCGAATATCAGGGGCAGAAATGCTCTGCAGCATCTCGCTGTTATATTCCAGAATCACTGTGGGATGATGTGAGGAATAAATACCTTCCACAAGTAAACAATATTGCAATGGGCGATGTAAATGATTTCAATAATTTTATGAATGCTGTTATTGATGAAGCGTCATTTGATAATATTTCCAGCTATATCGATTATGCAAAGAACTCATCCGAAGCTGAAATAATTTCAGGTGGTGGGTATGATAAAACTAAAGGCTACTTCATCGAGCCAACTACGATTCTCACCACTAATGCCAATTTTAAAACTATGGAAGAAGAGATTTTTGGACCCGTTCTAACTATCTATCTTTATAATGATTCATGGAATGATATTTGTGCAATTGTAGATAAAACTTCACCCTATGCACTCACAGGGGCAATATTTGCAGAGGATAAGAAAGCTGTAGCATCTGGAAGAAAAATGCTTACCCAAGCTGCTGGGAATTTCTACATTAATGACAAGCCAACTGGCGCCGTTGTGGGTCAGCAGCCATTCGGTGGAAGCCGAGCATCAGGAACAAATGACAAGGCAGGTTCACCACTAAATTTATATCGTTGGATTTCACTTCGAACAATTAAGGAAACATTTGATCCACCAACAGATTACCGATATCCTTTTATGGGTGAAAATTAGGAATTTTTAAAATCTTTTTCTTAATTCACAATTTTATTCACTAAAATTTAAATCGTTTTTTGATAATTTTTAATGGCTAACAGTAGAACTGTGATGATTGCACTTGGTGGAAATGCATTATCACCCAAGTCTGAAGCCGGTACCATTACCGAACAATTTAGACATACAAAAAGCAGCTTAAAGGGAGTAATGCATTTTGTTCGGGCGAATTATAATATTTGCATCACCCATGGAAATGGTCCGCAAGTTGGAGCAGAACTTTCCAGAAATGAGATTGCTGCTGAAAAAATTCCCCCTCTTCCTTTGGGTGTTTTAGTTGCCAATACTCAAGGTGCAATGGGATATATGATTCAGCAATCCCTTCAAAATGCTTTATATAGTGAAGATTCTAATCGAGAGGTGGTATCATTCATTTCTCAAATGAAAGTGAATGGAAACGACCCGGCAATAGGAAACCCATCTAAATTTATTGGCGTTTCTTATACTAATGACAAAGCCCGAAAATATATGTCTAAATATGGATGGGAGATGAGAGAACAAGAACCAGGTTTATGGAGACGAGTAGTTCCCTCTCCTGATCCACTCTATATATTTAATGGAAAATCTATCAAACATTTGGTGGACTTTGGCACCATTGTTATTGCTGGAGGTGGCGGTGGAATTCCTGCTTATAATTTGGAAGATGGTTCACTCGAAGGATTAGATGGTGTTATTGATAAAGACATGACTGCCGCTTTGCTAGGTAGAATCATTAAGGCGCAGGAACTATTTATAATAACCGATGTAGATAATATTTACTTAAATTTTAAAACTGATTCGCAGGAAATAATTAGGAATACGACAGCTAAGGATGTAGAGCAGTGGTTAAAGGATGGTCAATTTTGGCGGGGAACAATGGAACCAAAAATAAAAGCAGCTCTCTACTTTTTGAATCACCATGGAAAAGAAGTAATTATTACTTCTATTGAAAATATTGAAAAAGCTATCCAAAAAAAGGCTGGCACAAGAATTCTTAAAAATTAAATGAAGATATTATGAAGATACACGAATACCAGGGCAAGGAGCTTTTTCGAAATGCCGGCGTACCAGTCCCGAATGGATTCCCTGCTTTTAGCGTTGAGGAAGCAGTGGAAGTCTATAAGAAATTGGAGACAAACAAGGTTGTTGTAAAAGCACAAATTCATGCCGGGGGAAGGGGAAAAGGTGGCGGAGTAAAACTTGCAATTGGTTCTGAAGAAGTTCAAAAATATGCCGATGATATTTTTGGCATGGATTTAATTACTCACCAAACTGGACCCGAGGGGAAGTGTGTACAACGCCTACTTATTGAAGAAGCCTCCGATATTGCTCGGGAATTGTATGCTGGGATAGTATTAGACAGAAGTAGTGGTAAATTTGTATTCATGGTTTCATCTGAAGGTGGTGTTGAAATTGAAAAAGTGGCTACTGAATCTCCGGAGAGAATTATTAAAGAATGGATTGAACCTAACAAAGATTTAAGACCATTTCAAGCACGTAAACTTGCTTTTGCTCTTGGACTTTCCGGTGTGCAAATTAAACATGCGGTTAAAACATTTTTATCCCTCTGGAAATTTTTTAAATCTTATGATTGTTCTCTTATGGAAATTAATCCTTTAGTTGTAACAAATTCCGATGAAATAATCGCCTTGGATTCAAAAATAAATTTTGATGATAATGCACTATATCGTCATAAAGATATTCAGGAAATGCGTGATTTATCGGAAGAAGAACCTTCTGAAGTTGAAGCTGACTCCTTTAATCTAAACTATATAAAGCTTGATGGAAATGTAGGCTGTATGGTAAATGGTGCAGGACTGGCAATGGGCACTATGGATATAATTAAATTATATGGTGGAGAACCTGCAAACTTTTTGGATGTTGGAGGTGTTGCCAATGCAGAAACTGTTGCCCATGGATTTAAAATTATTTTATCAGATTCAAATGTAAAAAGTATTCTAATTAATATTTTTGGTGGAATTGTTCGATGTGACCGAGTTGCACAAGGTGTGATCGACGCACTCGCTCAGATGGAAGTTACAATTCCAGTTGTAATTAGACTTGAAGGCACAAATGCAATTGAAGCCCGAAATCTATTAAAAGATGCAGAACATAATTTTATAGTTGCAAACAGTTTAGCTGATGCCGCTGAAAAAGCAGTAAAAGCAACAGGAGAGAAGATTTAAATGAGTATTTTAATAAACAATGAAACCAAATTAGTTGTTCAGGGAATTACCGGGAAAGAAGGAGCATTTCACACCCAGCAAATGGTGGCTTATGGAACACAAGTCGTAGCTGGTGTAACACCTGGAAAGGGTAGACAAAAAGATGATAATGGAATTCCTATTTTCAATACTGTGGCAAATGCTGTTTCTGAAACTGATGCAAATGCTTCTGCAATTTTTGTTCCGCCTCCATTTGCTGCCGATGCATGCCTTGAGGCAATTGATGCTGGTGTTAACCTTATAGTCTGCATCACAGAAGGAATCCCAACAATGGATATGGTGCCGGTAAAAGAGGCATTAGATAATTCTCACACTCGAATGATTGGACCTAATTGTCCAGGCATTATTACCCCAGGTGAATGCAAAATTGGAATAATGCCTGATTTTATTCATAAACCACACGGCAATGTAGGTGTAATTTCCCGATCAGGCACACTAACATATGAAGCAGTTCATCAGTTAACCGAGCAAGGAATTGGGCAATCTACTTGTATTGGCATTGGTGGAGATCCTATTATTGGAACTACCTTTATTGACTTACTCTCATTATTCAAAGATGACTCTCAAACTGATGGAGTTGTTATGATAGGTGAAATTGGCGGTAGCGCTGAAGAAGATGCTGCTCAATGGATCCAAAATAATAATTTCGATAAATCAGTAGTGGCATTCATTGCTGGACAAACAGCCCCTCCAGGACGACGCATGGGTCATGCTGGCGCAATAATCGCAGGTGGGAAAGGAACTGCTTCAGACAAAATGGAATCGCTGAGAAATGCAGGAATTGCTGTTTGTGATAGTCCTGCTGAAATTGGAAAAACCATGGCAAACTCATTACAATCAAAATTGACCGTATAAATAAGGAAAAAACATGTCGAACTTAACCTTTGCAATCATAAAACCTGATGCAGTAAAAAATGGGAATACAGGGAAAATTTATGACCGAATTATCTCTGCAGGATTCAAAATATTAAGTGCTAAATTAATTAATATGACGCTTGCTCAAGCACAGGGATTCTATAGAGTTCATGAAGGAAAACCATTTTACGAAGAATTAACTGAATTTATGTCTTCTAGTCAATCTATGGTATTAGCATTAGAAAAGGATAATGCTGTATCTGCCTGGCGAGAAACGATTGGCGCTACCAATCCAAAGGAAGCTGATGCAGGAACCATTCGCCGTGATTTTGCAACCAGTATTGGAGAAAACGCTGTACATGGATCTGACTCAGATAACAATGCTCGGAAAGAAATAGGGTTTTTCTTTTCAGAATCTGAACTTATTAGCAATCAATAAGGTTATTAATTGTGCAAAAACTTACTCATTTAGCATTTATAATCATTTTTACATCCTGCGGATCAGAACCTGATTTTCAGGAAATTATGATAAACAAAACTGTAAAGGTATTTTCACAAGATTACCATAATGATGCTGAAAACTATACCTTTAAATGGGAGCCACCAGTAGGTCCATCAAAAATGGTAGTACCCTTCGATTTAAAAAATGATATGCTTATTTTTTCGCCGAAACTGGAAGGTGATTATCAAATTCACTTATCAATTACCGATATTTCAGATGAAGTGATTGCCGAAGAAATGTTTTATTATAGGGCAATTGCAGAAACAATAGAAGTAGCAATTGCCAAGCCTAATCCTGAAGAAGATATTACCAAGCAAATTTCAACTGTAAACGAACCTAAGAAAAAAACTAGGGCGAAAACAAATATTAACCAGCAATCCAAAACAAGAAAAAAACAAAATAAAGAATCAACAAACATCGATAATGTACATTATACAATTCAAGTTGCCGCTTGGCCGTCTTTAGAGCATGCCCGTTTGGATCAACTTAAACTTATTGAAGAAGGTATGGATGCGTATATACAACGCCATTATAGAAATGAAGATGATCAAGTATGGTATCGTGTCAGAATTGGCAATTTTAAAAGTAAAGAAAATGCCTCAATTGTTCAAAAACAAATAGAATCAATCACTCATGCGGAAACATGGCTAGACATATTACCTTCTGGTCAGAAATAGGATTTGACTTTTTCTTGTTCTCATTACATTTATTACACTAAATTTCTTAGCTGTGTTAGTTTGTAATTAACCTAATTTATAAGGACTATTTAATATGGCAGTACCAAAAGGAAAACATTCGAAAGCGCGTAGTAGAAAACGCAGAACAAACTGGAATTGTGCGACCCCTCAAGTGGGCATATGTGCGCAATGCAGTCAACCAAAATTACCCTACAGAGCATGTCACAACTGTGGGTACTATAAGGGACGTCCCGTCATTTCAGCTCAGGCAAGTTAAGCTTTTCCGCGTATGAAAATAGCATTAGATGTATTTGGTGGAGATAATGCACCCGAATCCAATATAAAAGGTGTATTTTCCTACTTAGATCATTATGGCGATTCAGCTGAAGAAATAATACTTCTTGGCGATAGGGCTCAAATTGAAACTACAATTAAAAGCCTCTCGCGAGATGTATCCGATGTTTCGATAATCCATACAAGCGAAGTTGTGGGAATGAATGAAAGGGCATCTCGTATATTTAGAGAAAAGCCTGATTCATCACTAGTAAAATCAATTCAACTGGTTAAGGATGGTGAGGCTCAAGCTGCTGTAAGTGCAGGAAATACCGGCGCCTTGCTAACTTCTTCTCTATTTCTAATTGGAAAAATTCCCGGGATACGCAGACCGGCATTTGCTCCTTTTATTCCAACGAACAATGGTGGATTTATTTTGTGTGATGCAGGAGCAAATGCAGATTCAAAACCTCAACATTTAGTCCAATTTGCATTAATGGCGAGTGCATATATTGAACATCTCAAAAATAGACCTAATCCCAAAGTCGCTTTACTAAATATTGGCCGAGAAGAAAACAAAGGTAATGAGCTTATGACCAATGCTTACCCCATGTTAAAAACACATGTGCAAAATTTTATTGGCAATATTGAATCACGTTATATTTTAGAGGGTAAAGCTGATGTTGTAATTTGTGATGGTTTTACAGGCAATATTGTGTTGAAACTTACTGAAGGAATTATTTCCCATTTGATGGGATGGATTCAGGAACGAATTAAGATACATTCTGCTGATAATGATATTTCATCAATTATTAATCCTGTATTTAAAGATATTAGAAATACTTTGGATCATGAAGAAGTGGGTGCTGCTCCATTACTCGGTATTAATGGTGTGGTTATGAAATGCCATGGATCATCCTCTGAAAGAGGAATTAAAAACTCAATAATTGCTGCGCAAAAAACTGTTGAGGGAAAACTTATTGATGGTATTGCTGATAGACTTTCTAGACACAGTGATATTTTTGATGAAGACACCACTATAAGTGAAACAAACCCCGTTTAAAGCAAATATTACAGCTGTTGGTAAATACCTTCCCAAAAAGGTTATAACCAATCAAGATATGGAGAAACTTGTTGACACAAGTGATGAATGGATTCAATCTCGGACTGGAATTCGTGAAAGACGAAAGGTGCAAAAAGGAGAAGCCACTGTTGAGATGTCCACTAATGCTGTTCATAATTTAATGAAAAATCATAATATATCTCCTGAAGAAATAGATACAATAATTGTTGCCACGGTTACTCCTGATATGATTCTTCCTTGTTCAGCTGCACTTATTCAAAAAAATATTAATGCAGTAAACGCTTGGGGATATGACCTATCTGCAGCTTGTTCAGGGTTTTTATTTGGCTTGGAATCCGGTGCTGCTTTGATCGAATCAGGTCGATCTAAAAAAGTAATAGTCATCGGAGCAGATACAATGAGTTCGATTTTAGATTATGAAGATAGAAATACTTGTATTCTCTTTGGAGATGGTGCAGGCGCCGTTCTTCTTGAACCGTCAGAAGAGTTTGGAATTATTGATTCCGAATTAAGAATTGATGGCTCAGGCGGAGAATATTTAAAAGTTGATGGAGGGGGAAGTTTGAATCCAGCCAGTCATGAAACTATCACAAATAAATCACACTATGTTTGGCAAGATGGAAAAACAGTCTATAAATTCGCAGTTAGAGGAATGGCAGATATTTCATATGAAGTTGCCACGCGGAATAATCTCAGCGGTGATGATATATCCTTATTTATTCCACATCAGGCAAATAAACGTATTATTGATGCTACAGCAAAAAGACTTGGGTTAAAAGAATCTCAAATAATGATAAATATCGATGCTTATGCGAATACAACGTCAGCAACATTACCAATATGTATTGCAGAAGCTTATGAAAATAATAGGTTAAAGCAGGGAGACAACGTAATGTTATCAACGTTTGGTGCAGGATTTTCCTGGGGTGCTATGTACTTAAAATGGGGAATGAGTACGCATGCATAATGCTTTTCTTTTCCCCGGGCAAGGCTCTCAATATGTTGGAATGGGAGAAGACTTTTATTCCAATTCTGAATATGCAAAAGAAATGTACAATAACGCATCAGATTTACTTGGATTTGATTTGCAGGAAATATCATTTAATGGTCCAGATGACATTTTAAAACAAACACAATATACCCAACCTGCAATATTTGTTCACTCAGTAATAGTTGATAAATTTCTCAAAGATAAAGATATTAAACCAGATGCGGTTGCAGGTCATAGTTTGGGTGAATTCTCTGCATTGGTTTCTGCTAATGTTATTTCTTTTGAGGATGCATTAAAAATCATTAAGGTACGGTCTACCGAAATGGCAAATGCTGGAAAGAATTCTCCAGGTACAATGGCTGCAATTTTGGGAGCTGATGATCAGCAGATAAAAATTATTTGTAAACAGGATGGGATTGTTGTCCCGGCAAATATTAATGCACCTGGACAAATAGTTATTTCAGGTGAACTTAAAGCTGTAGAAAATGCTATAAACACCGCAAAAGAAATTGGTGTCAGAAGAGCATTAGCATTGACTGTTTCTGGTGCATTTCACTCCTCGTTGATGTCCCCTGCACGTCAACCATTGTTAGAAATAATGAATTCTATTACTTTTAATGATGCTAATATTCCCATTTTCCAGAATGTATCTGCTTCCCCTTTTACTGATGCGACAAAAATTAAAAATAATATTATCAACCAATTAGAAAATCCAGTATTATGGTGTGATACGATTTTGAACCTTAAAAAAGAGGGTATAACCGACTTTTATGAAGTTGGTCCTGGAAATGTCCTAAAAGGTTTAAATAAACGTATTTTCCCAGAATCAAATACTTTCACTTGTAATAAATTAGAAAATCTGAAAGCTTGTGAAGTGTTATAATTTAAAAGAAAAGGTGGCTATTGTCACTGGTGCCTCCAGAGGCATCGGAGAAGCAATCGCAACTCGACTTTCCAGTTGTGGTGCTAAAATTATTTTAATTGCACGAAATGCCGATAAGCTGAAAATTGTGCAAGAAAGAATTACATCCCAAGGTGGTATTGCTGAAAGTATAACTGGGGATGTCTCAAGTTTAGATTCTTTTGCTGAAATAATTTCAAGTGCAAATGAAAAATGGGGTCGTATTGATATATTAGTCAACAATGCAGGGGTTGCCAGAGACAATATTATCATGCGTATGAAAGAAGACGATTGGGACGAAGTGATGAGTATAAATCTTAAAGGGTGCTTTAACGGGATAAAATCAGTTACCCGCCCAATGATAAAAAATAAAGCTGGCAGAATAATTAATATTACTTCAGTAATAGGTCAAATCGGTAATGCAGGTCAAAGTAATTATGCAGCATCAAAAGCGGGTATAATGGGGTTAACAAAATCAATGGCTAAAGAGTTAGGCTCACGCAATATTACTGTAAATGCAGTTGCACCTGGATATATCACAACTGATATGACTGATGAACTGAATGATGACGTAAAAGAAAAAATGAAATCCTCTATTCCTCTTGGGAGACTGGGTACTCCGGATGATGTAGCAAACTTAGTTTGTTTTCTTGCATCTGATGACGCCGGATATATCACAGGTCAAACATTTAATGTGGATGGCGGAATGGTAATGATATAATAAAAAGGAGATAGTGTAACATGTCTGAACAATACGATAAAGTAAAAGAAATCATCATCGACAAATTAGGTGTCGAAGACAGTAAAATCACAATGGAAGCAAAATTTATTGATGATCTTGGCGCTGATTCTCTAGATACTGTTGAACTTATTATGCAGTTTGAAGAAGAGTTTAGTATTGAAATTCCTGATGAGGAAGCTGAAGGCTTACTTTCTGTTGGTCAAGCGGTTGATTATATTTCGACTAAGCTTAATTAAATAATAAGATGTCAAGGCGTGTCGTTGTTACGGGAACAGGTGTTCTGTCTCCCATTGGTAATTCTACCCAAGAATTTTATAACGGATTAAAACATGGAGCCAATGGGATTAGCTCCATCACCTTGTTTGATTCCAGTAACTTCAGTGTTCATATTGCTGGAGAACTCAAAATTACTCTTGAGGACTATTTTGAAAAACGTGATCTGAACCGAATGGATCGATTTACGGCTATGGCATTGATTGCCAGCACTGAAGCAGTTGATCAGGCAGGAATTGATGACGACCAGATTGATAAAAATCGCATAGGAGTAATTATTGGTTCAGGAATTGGTGGATTGAATACCTTTGAAGAACAACATTCAAGACTGCTTAATTCCCCTCGTAGGGTCAGCCCATTTTTCATTCCATCTATGATATCCGATATTGCCTCTGGGCAGGTATCGATAAAATACGGTTTCAAGGGACCAAATTACTGTGTAGTTTCTGCATGTGCTACTGCTAGTCATGCAATAGGTGATTCCCTTAGAATGATAAAATATGGCGATGCGGATGTAATAATTACGGGTGGCTCAGATGCATCTATCACTCCCATGGCAGTTGCTGGATTTTCCAATATGAAAGCCCTTTCAAAAAATGGCGATATAGAAACTGCCAATCGTCCGTTTGATGTAGAAAG
>UINC01001617.1_pt2 | contig 17433 bp, 16 predicted proteins | sample 5385821 | NCBI WGS metagenome assembly UINC01 (sample SAMEA4666929, study PRJEB26691) | marine metagenome | isolation source: Pacific Ocean | place: Pacific Ocean | collected 2011-10-13 | reverse complement strand
TTTTACACTGTAAAGAAGTGAATGTGGTTTAATGGAGCCGATGATTAGATTTATAGAAATATTTATAGGAATTCGTTATTTATTTTCAAAGAGACAAACTAGATTTGTTTCATTTATCTCTATGATTTCTTTGATAGGAATATCTCTAGGCGTATCTGCGTTGATAGTTATTTTATCTGTAATGAATGGTTTTGAAGGGGAACTTCGTAATCGTTTACTGAGTATGACGGCACATGGCTATGTAACTGAGGTTGAGGGAGAAATTAAAGATTGGAAACCAATTTATAGAACTATCTCCGATCATGAGGACATACTCTCTGCTTCACCTTATATTTCTATAGAAGGGATGATAAAACATCAAAATGAATTAAGTGAAGTACTTATCAACGGAGTAAATCCAAATTTTGAAACAATGATGTCTTCACTTTCAATTAACTTTATTGTTGGAGACTTGAATGTTTTAAAACCCGATTCAAATAATATAGTGTTAGGTAAAATTTTAGCTCAAAAGTTAAACGTATATATCGGGGACAACATATTTCTTCTTGTTCCTAAACCAACAAACCAAGGATTACTTGAGCCAGTACTAGGAAAGTTTGTCGTCCAGGGCATTTTTGAAGCAGGCGTTAAGGATCACGACTCAACACTTGCTTTAATTCATTTAAATAAAGCCAGTCAATTAGTAGGCATGAAAGATAATGTAACAGGAATAAGATTTTTAACTAATAATGTGATGGCGGCTCCTTTGATAGCCAAGCAAATAGAAAAATTACTAGGAAAGAACTATTTGGCTATAGATTGGGGTCTTCAAAATAAAAGTTATTTTCGTGCCATTCAGCTTGAAAAAACAATGATGTCATTAATACTGTCTCTGATTATAGGGGTGGCAGCTTTTAATATAGTTGCAAGTTTAGTTATGGTTGTTAAGGATAAAAATAAGGACATAGCCATTCTTCGGGCACTTGGCCTAGAACCGAGAAATATAGTATCTATTTTTTTTATTCAGGGCGCACTAATTGGGTGGTTTGGTGTTGTCATTGGTATTTTTATTGGACTAATTGTAGCAAAAAACGTACCAATTTTAGTTCCACTAATTGAGGATTTTTTTAGATTTAGAATTATGCCTGGAGATGTTTTTTATGTGACTGAAATTCCATCAATCATTATATTCAATGACATAATTATAATAGGTATTGTAGGTTTTTTGCTAACATCACTAGCCACTATTTATCCGGCAAGAAAAGCTGCTAGGGTAAATCCAGCAATGATTTTGAGATATCAATAAAATAATGAAGACTATCCAAGAAATGTGGGTTGCCAAAAGATATTTACTATCTAGTAAAGATAATAATTTTATATCTTTGATATCAGCGATATCAATTTTTGGTATTACCATTGCCGTATCTGTATTAATTATTGTTTTATCTGTTGTTAATGGTTTTGAAAAAGAACTGAGAGAAAAATTATTATCAGTTTCTGCGCATGCAAATATTGAAGATTCAACTGGCACAATGGAGAATTGGTCTTTCTATACTGAGAAAGCCAAGGAACATACGAAAGTTACATCAGCCGCTCCCTATTTGAATGGTAAGGGTTTAGTTGTTATGGGGAAAAAATTTAGTGGAATTGAATTTCGTGGCATAGAATCTACTCTTGAGGAAACAGTTTCAAACATTGAGACTGAAATGATCTCTGGAACCTTGCATAGCTTGAAAAAAGATGAATTCAACATAATTTTAGGTTCAGATCTAGCAAATCATCTCGATGTGGTGATTGGTGACAAAGTAATTTTGAATATAGCTGAAAGTATTGCTACTCCAATGGGTAAGTTTCCAAGATCAAAAATTTTCAATGTCAGTGGAATATTCAGAATAGGAATGTATGAATTTGATAGAAGATTAGTATTTATTGATTTAAGTGATGCTCAAAAACTTCTTAATAAAAATTCTTTTGTTGATGGCATTAGATTATCAATCAATGACATCTACCAGTCTGGTAATGTGGTAAGAGAGGTGGCATTAAGTTTTGATGGGGAATTTCTTATCAATGATTGGACGAGAAATCATGTAAATCTTTTTAGATCAATTCAAATAACAAAATCGATATTGTTTGTAATTTTATTGATGGCTGTGGCGGTGGCTGTTTTTAATATCATTTCAACTCTTGTGATGGTAGTTAATGAAAAACAATCAGATATTGCCATATTAAGAACATTAGGTGCAAAACCCATGAGTATATTAAAAATATTTTTAAACCAAGGGAGTATTATAGGTTTTTTAGGGATTAGTCTTGGGGTTTTTATAGGTACTTTCTTTACATTAAATCTTGTGGAAATTGTCAGTTTTTTCGAGAATATTTTCGATTTTAAAGTTCTTGCTGCAGATGTTTATTTTATAAGTGATTTGCCAACTGACTTACGATGGATAGATATTGTAAAAATATCCGCTATTACATTTTTATTAACAATATTAGCGACATTAATTCCTGCAATGAATGCTGTAAGAACTAATCCTTCAGAGGTTCTTAGATATGATTGATAATTTTGTATTGTCATGCAAAGGAATTGCACGACATTTCAATGAAGCTAGTGGTGTTTTGAAAGTCTTAACTGATGTTAATTTACAAATATCACTGGGTGAAAAAATTGCGATTATTGGATCTTCAGGTTCAGGAAAGACCACATTGTTGCACATTCTGGGGGGTTTAGATCAGCCAACATACGGTGAAATATTTTTAAATGGAGAATTATTCAGTAATATCGATGAAATTGCCAAGTGTAAATCAAGAAATAATTATATTGGTTTTATATATCAATTTCACCATCTATTAGGCGAATTTTCTGCACAAGAAAATGTAGCTTTTCCTTTAATGATAAGAGGATTAAATAAAAAAGTAGCGCTGAGAAAATCTAAGGAAATGCTTGGTCGTGTTAGATTGGGAGATAGATTGTCTCATAAACCTGCAGCTTTATCTGGAGGAGAGAGACAGCGTGCTGCTGTTGCACGGGCATTAATAACTAAACCTAAAATTATTTTAGCCGATGAACCGACAGGAAATTTAGATTCAAACAATCGTGAAGAAGTTTTAGAACTTTTACTAGAATTAAATGACGAAATACGCACAAGCTTAATAATTGTTACGCATGACAATGCGATAGCAAAAAAAATGGATAGAATTCTACATCTTGAAGATGGGATTATTCATCAACTTTAGATTTAATTTTTCAATAATATAAGAAATTTTTCTGAAAACCATGTATATACAATACATAATAATTTGTTCAATATTAACTGGGCATAACTATGAAAAAAAACAACATAGATTATGAATAGTTTGGTGTCTTATGACTAGCAATGCTGATAATTCTGTATTCCATATTTATAAAAGACTTTGGGGTTATGTAACTCCTTACAGAGTAATCGGGCTAATTGCTATTTTTTCGATGGCAGCTACAGCTTTCGTTGAGATGATTATGGTAGCACTAGTTGAGCCACTAATGGATGAAACGCTGGTTGCAAAGAATCTAGAAGCTAGTCGTTGGTTACCTATTGCATTTATTGGAATATTTGTGATTCGAGGTTTTATGGGTTTTGCGACTGAGGCTTCATTAGGATGGATTGGACGTAATGTTATTAGTACATTACGTCGTGAGGTTTTTGAAAAATTTTTAACCTTACCCATAAGTTTTTTTGAAAAAAGGAAGAAAGGTTCAATTATCTCAAAAATTACATACAACGTGGAAATGATCTCTGAATCAGTAACCCATGTGGTAACAATACTGATTCGAGACGTTTTAACCGTGATAGCTGCTATTGCATTAATGATATATCAAAGTCCACGTTTATTTATGATGGTTGCTCTTGTTTTACCAGTCATTGCGGTACTCATTAAAGTTCTAGGATCAGCATTTCGAAGATATAGTGGAAAAATTCAGCATTCTGTTGGAGAAGTTACGCAAGTATCAGAAGAAGTTTTGATTGGTAATAAAATCGTTAAAATTTTTGGCGGCAATGATTACGAAATGAATCGTCTGATAAATATAGATGAATCTAATCGATTGCAAAATCTTAAGCTTATTCGTTCACGTTCAATGGGGGTTGCTGTTACTCAAGTAATTTTTGGGGTCGGAGTTTCTGGTGTAATATATTTAGCCGGCATTGAGGCAATAAATAGCCAGCTTAGCCCAGGTAGTTTTATGTCATTTTTTGGCGCTATGATGCTTATGCTTCAACCAGTTCGAAGAATTACAAATGTCAACGCAACTCTTCAGAGAGGGGTAGCAGCTTCGCGTAGTTTATTTTCTGTAATAGATCAATCAGAAGAAATTGATACAGGATCTCATGTTAGTAATTCAATGTCTGGAAGCATAAGATTTAGTAATGTTAGTTTTTCTTATAATAAAGGCGAGAAAAATGTATTAGAAAATATTTCCTTTGAAATTAAAGCAGGAAAATCATTAGCAATTGTTGGTCGCTCAGGAAGCGGGAAGTCAACCATTGTGAATCTATTAGCAAGGTTTTATAACTTATCGAAAGGTGAAATATTTATAGATGATATCCCTATCCAAGAATATGTACTAAGTAATTTACGTAAAAATATAAGTTTAGTTAATCAGGACGTAATACTATTTAATGACACAATTTCAAATAATTTAGCTTATGGAGAATTAACTAATACTACAACTGCAGATCAATTAAAAGCAGCAGAAACTGCTCACATACTGGATTTTGCAAAAGAATTTCCAAACGGACTAGAAACTATCATTGGAGATAGAGGTGAGCTGTTGTCCGGAGGTCAAAGACAAAGGATTGCTATAGGTAGGGCGATTTTAAAAGATGCACCAATACTAATTTTAGATGAAGCAACTTCATCTCTTGATTCAAAGTCAGAAAGAAATATCCAATTAGCTTTAGATAAATTGATGAAAAAATGCACCACACTTGTTATTGCTCATAGATTATCTACTGTAGAAAGGGTAGATCAAATTATTGTTTTGCACAAAGGACGTATTGTTGAAATAGGTAATCACCAAGAGTTACTCGATAAGAATAATCATTACGCTGAGCTTTATCGAATACAATTCAATAAAAAATAGGACTATTTTGATAAAAGCATTTTTCATAAAATTTGAAAGATTATTGACTCATATCTGGTATGGAAACTCTCTAATTTTTTTATTTTTTTTACCTATAAGTTGGATTTATGGGTTTACTGTAAAGCTCAGAAGAATTTTGTATCAGTTTAACTTTCTTTCATCATACAAAGCATCTGTACCTGTAATTGTTGTAGGAAATATTTCAATAGGAGGTACTGGAAAAACACCTTTAGTGATCGAGATAGCAAATAAATTAGCTGAAAGTGGGTTTTCACCTGGGATTATATGTCATGGATTTGGATCAAAAATTGGTAATTTTCCAATTGAAGTTTCAAAAACAAATGCACCAGCCGAAGTAGGCGATGAATCAATTGTAATTGCAAGAAAAGTTAATTGCCCAATTGTAGTGCATCCAAATAGGGCTCTAGCAGCAAGAACTCTAGAGAAGAAAAGTGTAGATGTAATTATTGTTGATGATGGCTTACAACATTATGGGTTAAAAAGAGATATTGAAATAATTGTAATAGATGGTGATAGAGGTCTGGGTAATAAAAAATTACTCCCTGCTGGACCATTAAGAGAATCTCAGCAAAGGTTAAAGGAAGTTGATTATATTTTTGTTCAATCTAAGAATTTCTCAGAAACTATTATTGAATTTGAGCAAACTAATAATATTATTAACTTTTATCTTGATGGATCCTTGGCTTATAAAATAAATAATCATGAATCAAAAAATCTTCATGATTTTAAAGGTCAACATGTTCATGCTATTGCGGGAATAGGAAATCCAGAGCGATTTTTTAATTTTCTTGCAGGTTTTGGGATTAAAGTTACACCCCATTTTTTTTATGATCATGTGCCTCTTGAATCTATCGACCTTGAATTTAATGATAATCTTAATATTCTTATGACAGAAAAAGATGCTGTAAAATGCCATTTTTTTACTGGTAAGAATATTTGGTATATCCCAGTGCATTTAAAATTTCAAAATTCAACAAATTTAAATTGGTTAAAACAGATTGAAGATATTCTTAAAGAAAAATTAGCATGAATTGTGAAAAATTCAATGTGGTAATACCAGCACGATATGAATCAGAAAGATTTCCTGGAAAACCATTGTGCGATATAGCCGGCAAACCAATGATTGAGCACGTTTGGCAATCTGCTGCAGCAAGTGATGCGGGCGAAGTTTTTATTGCAACTGATAATAACATGATTCAAGAGGTTGCTAGCTCATTTGGCGCAAATGTTGTAATGACCTCAAATGAGCATAAATCTGGATCAGAGAGGATTGCAGAGGTCTGTGATTTACTTAGTTGGCCAGAGAGTCTATCGATTATTAATCTTCAAGGCGATGAACCACTGATGAGACCCGAGCTAATTAATCAATGTGCTCAATTACTTAATGATTCAGAAGTCGATATTTCAACTCTAGCATCTCCAATTCAGTCTAATGAGGATCTACATGACACGAATGTAGTAAAAGTGATAGTCAATAAATCATCGTATGCATTATATTTTAGTCGTACACCAAAACACGGGGATTGTTTGCATCATCACGGTATCTATGGATATAAATGTTGTGTATTGAAAAAACTCCGTACCTTACCAGCAACATTACTTGAGAAATCTGAGAAACTTGAACAATTAAGGGCTCTAGAGCATGGTTTTTCGATTAAAGTCGGTCAAACGGGTATCTATCCAGGTCCAAGTGTAGATACTGAAGCTGACTTATCAATAGTAAGAGGCTTAATTAAAAAGTAAACAAGATCCTCCAATAAAATCTATTTATTTATCTATTAATTTATTACTTCTCTTTTTAGAAGTATTTTTAGTATTTGTTGAGCCTTTTTCTGTTGAGCTGGCGTTTTTTTCTAATTCAGGCTTCCACGGTAATAATCGTTTTTGAGTTTCATTGTTTTCTTTGGAATTAGATACTTTTTTATTTGTTTTGAGGTTTGGATTCTTTTTGTTCTCGGTGGCGCTATTTACAGACACAGAAATATCTTGTTCTTTCGGAGATTTATTTTCTTTTGATTGTTTTATTGTATCTTTTGTTTTTTTAAATTTTTTATCATTCTGTTTTGTTTTTATAGCTTTAATTTCATTTGAGTTTTCTTTTGTTTGAACACTATCTTTTGATGATTTTTTCTGTTTTTTTGCAATATGTTTTTGAGAATGACTTTTACGCAAACCCTCTTTTTTTTGGTTATATCGTGATTTTGTATTACGTCTGTAAGGCTTTTTCTTATGTATATTTTTTTTATTTTTATTACTTACAATTTTATTTTCCTCATCAGAGCCAAATAGATTTTTTATTTTTTCAAATAAACCATCTGTTTTACCCTCCGAAGGAGGGCTTGTAAATGCCAGTGAACCAACAGCTGCTACTTCAGTCTCTTTTTTATTTTGGATAGCTTCTGGAATAATTTGTTCATCTAGATTTTCTTTTTGCGTGTAGCTTTTACCTGAATTCTCTGTAAGATCAATCTGGTCTTCTCTAATGCGCCGAATATTATAATGAGGGGTTTGGAGCTGTGAATCTGCAATCAGAACAATTTGGGTTGAATTTCTTTTTTCAAGACTTTGTACCCAGTGACGCTTCTCATTAAGTAAGTAAGTTGCAACTTCAACAGGAAGTTGTGCTATAACTTTTGCAGTTTTTTCCTTTCTAGATTCTTCTTCGATTATTCTTAAAATTACTAATGCCACAGATTCAACGTTTCTTATGAAACCAATGCCATTACATCTTGGGCATCTTAATTGGTTGAATTCATCTAACGATGGTCGTAATCTCTGTCTAGACATTTCTAACAATCCAAATCTACTAATTTTTCCAACTTGAACTCGTGCGCGATCTTCTTTTACCGCTCCTCTTATTCTTGCTTCTACGGTACGTTGATTCTTTATTATGTTCATGTCGATAAAATCTATTACAATTAATCCTCCAAGGTCACGCAGTCGAAGTTGACGACCAATTTCATCAGCAGCTTCAAGGTTTGTTTGTAGTGCTGTATCTTCAATATCCTCACCTTTTGTTGCTCTAGATGAATTGATATCAATAGAAAATAGAGCTTCTGTATGATCAAGTACGATACTCCCTCCAGATGGAAGATCTACTGTATGTGCAAAAGCAGATTCAATTTGTGATTCAATTTGATAGCGTGTAAATAAAGGTACATCATCATTATAACTTTTTAATTTATTTTTATTTTTAGGCATGAATTGTTCAATAAAATCTTTGGCCTCGTTATGTACAGATTTGTTATCTACCACGATTTCATTAATTTCATTAGTCAGAAAATCTCGTAATGCCCTAATTACAGCATTGCTTTCACGATACACTAGGAATGGCGAAGGTTTTTTTACAACTACAGTCTTAATGGCCTCCCAAATTGCAAGTTGATTCTTTAAATCCCATTCTAATTCCTCAAATGATCTTGCAACACCGGCAGTTCGGAGTATTAAACTCATGCCCTCTGGAATACTTAGTTCTTTTATGTTTTGTTTTGCGATATCACGATCTTGACCTATAATACGACGAGAAATTCCTCCTGATCTTATTTTATTTGGCTTAAGAACTAAAAAACTTCCAGCAATACTCACAAATGTAGTTAGAGCCGCACCTTTTTTGCCGCGCTCTTCTTTGTCAATTTGCACAACAATATCTTGCCCTTCTTTTAAGACATCTTTTATATTTACCTTTGAACCTGGTTTAATTTCTTTAATGAAATATTCTCTAGATATTTCTTTTAGAGGTAAAAATCCATGCCTTTCTTCGCCATAGTTAATAAATGCCGCCTCAAGGCTTGGTTCAATACGACTTATGGTGCCTTTATAAATATTAGCTTTTTTACGTTCGCTTGAAGATGATTCAATGTTAAGGTCATAAAGGTTTTGACCATCTACCATTGCTATACGCAACTCTTCTTCCTGAGTTGCATTGATTAACATTCTTTTCATGTTGCCCTACTTTATAATAAGTTAAATGCAACGATTGATAAGAATCGATGAAAACAGCAGTTTGTTAGAATATCCTACGATACCGCTAAAACTTATAACAAAGTTTTAAGCATGGAGGTCAAATTTTAGTTGATTCCGAAAACACAATATAAAATCAACTTTTGTAAAATTCTGCAGTATTTCTGCTGTGGCACCGATCTATTAATTTAGTCGTTGTCCGTTATATCTGTACTTTTGTTTTACAACGCAAGAACAGAAAATTTAAATTCTTTATTAACACCGTCTTAACATGGTGATTATTTTAAAAATAATATATATGGTTATATGAACCAATATTAAACATAATATATCATAACTAATATAAATTTGTAGTGATAATCAATAGTAGAAAATTTCAATAAGTTGTTGTTCATGCAAGAAAAGTTAAAAAATTTTAATCATTTAAAACGATCAAAAGTACGTAATATAATTATTACGGATGAAGAATCTGGGCAAAGAATTGACAATTTTATACAACGATTTTTACCAAGTGTTCCTAAAAACCGGATCTACAATATTATACGACGCGGAGAAGTAAGAATTAATGGAGGAAGAGTCGGCCCATCATACAAATTGCTGTGTAATGATAAATTAAGATTGCCCCCTGTTTATGAAAATAAGAATGTTTTAACAAAGAAATCAATCAAAAAAAATTGGGTAGTAAATACTATTATTTTTGAGGATAAGAATATATTAGTTCTCAACAAACCAAGTGGGATAGCAGTTCATGGTGGGAGCGGAATCAATTACGGCGTTATTGAATGCGTAAGAGAAGTTAGAGCTGATTTACATAAAGCTTCACTCGCACATCGTTTAGATAGAGAAACTTCAGGGTGCCTTATATTATCAAAAAAAAGGAGCGCATTAAGGTATTTGCACGAAAAATTTCGATCCGGACTTATTGAAAAAAACTATTTTGCTTTAGTTTTAGGTCATTGGGAATTAGGTGAAAAACTATTTGATTTTCCTCTTTTGGTATCTTATCGAAAGGAAAAAGAAAGGCATGTTATTGTAGATAAAAAAAATGGCAAACCCTCTAAAACTATATTTCGATTAATAAAAAGCAACAAAAAATATAGTTTACTGCATTGCCAGCCACTTACAGGGCGGACCCATCAAATTCGAGTTCATCTTTCGCACCTAGGCTACCCAATACTCGGAGATGAAAAATATGGCGATTTCAGTGAAAACAAAAAATTAAGAAAATTAGGCCTTAAAAGACTTTTTTTGCATGCACAATCAATTGCTTTTAAAGATCACAATGATAATGAAAAACATTTTACTGCATCATTATCTTCAGATCTGGATAATTTTATTGATAAAATATTTAGTGAATGAAGAATTTACCTGAAAAATCGGTGAAAGTAATAAAAATGGCTGATTCTGGCCAAGAGATTGAGTTAAGACAAGATTTAATCTCTTTTAAAAATCTTATCTTGATATTAGAAAGTGAATTAGGAAGCTATAAATTAAATGAGGATGCCAAAAATTGGCGATACTCTTCAGTAAATATTAAAATGCAATTCGGCTATCTTGACAAAACTAAAAAAATTCCGATTTTAGAAGGAAATCTTTCAGTTAATTTATATATGATTTGCCAGCGTTGCCTTGAAGTGTTTGAATTTCCGCTCAATATTTCATTAAAATACGCTTTTTTGATAAGAGAAAATAATTTTGCAAAGAATATAAAATATGAAATCTGGGAATTGTCTAATGAAAAGCTCAACATATATGATTTTATAGAAGAAATTTTAATTATATCTATACCTTTATACCCTTCACATAAATCAAATGAAAACTGTAACCTACTTTTGAATAATGTAGATGGGAAAAATAAGAATAAACCTTTTAGTAGTTTGAAAGACTTAATAAAGTAAAATATGTATTAGGAACACTACAAATTTATTGAGATTATGCACGCACCCTTAATGGAGGCAGAAATGGCAGTTCAAAAAAGTCGAAAAACACCATCTAAAAGAGGAATGAGAAGATCCCATCAAAAGAATATTGAACCCTCTTTGTCAATTGATCCCTCAACCGGGGAAACACATCTTAGACACCAGGTAACAGCTGATGGGTTTTACAGGGGGAAACAAGTTATAGAACGACCTGCTGAGGAAGAAGAGCAAGAATGATCTTTTCTAATATGGTTATTTTAACTTAGTATGTTATTAAAAATTTCATGACGAGTGAATCAATAATCGCTATTGATGCCATGAGTGGTGATCTTGGCGCAGAGGTAGTTGTGCATGCTGTCAGGAAGTGTCTTGATAAGGAATCTGATCTACATATTATTTTAGTTGGGAAAGAGAAGGAATTATCTTCTCTTGTTACTCAAATAATTGGAAAAGAATCCAGAATTGAGATCAAAAATGCAACAGAAATAGTTAATATGTCTGAACTCCCAACAGAAGCATTACGTAGAAAAAAGAATTCTTCCATGAGGGTAGCTATTGATTTGTTAAAAATGGGAAACGCACATGCGTGTGTTAGTGCAGGAAATACTGGAGCATTAATGGCTACAGCGATATTTGTTTTAAAAATGTTACCTGAAATTGATAGGCCCGCAATTATTGCAGGATTACCGGCTGTTGGAGGAACTATTCATATGCTAGATTTAGGAGCTAATACTATAAGTAATGAAGAGCAATTATTTCAATTTGCTCTAATGGGATCTATTGTAGCGACAGATATTTCTAACATACTGAGACCAAGAATTGCATTGTTAAATATAGGCGTTGAAGATACAAAAGGGCACGATACTGTCAAAGCTGCAGCAAATTTGCTTTCATCAAGCAGTCTTAACTATGTTGGTTTTATAGAGGGAAGTAAGATTTTATCTGGTAAGGCTGATGTTATTGTTACGGATGGCTTTACTGGAAATATCGCATTAAAAACGATGGAAGGTACTGCAAAGCATTTCATGAAATTCTTAAATACTTCAATAAATAGGGATTGGTTTTCAAAATTTCAAGGTATTTTTGTTAAACCCATCCTAAAGAGATTATCTCTTGAAATGGATTCTAGGCATTATAATGGAGCATCATTGGTTGGGCTTAATGGTATAGTAATAAAAAGCCATGGCGACGCTGACTCATATTCATTTCAACGGGCAATTGAAACTGCTTTAGTGGAAGTAAAAAATCAAATGCCTCAACAAATAAAAAAATTATTAGAACAAGAAAAAATATGATTTATTCTAAAATAGCAGGTACTGGTAAGTATTTACCCGATCATATTTTGACTAATAAAGATCTTGAGGAGATAGTTGATACCAGTGACGATTGGATAAAATCAAGAACTGGCGTCGAAAAAAGACATATTGCTTCTGATGATCAATCAACATCTGACCTTGCATATGAGGCTGCTAAGATTGCAATTAGGAACTCCTCCACAAATCTAAATGAAATCGATCTTATTATTGTAGGTACTTGTACACCAGATTTAGTATTCCCTAATACTGCAACATTGGTTCAAGAAAAACTCGGAATAGGTGGATGCCCAGCATTTAGTTTGGAAACAGCATGCTCAGGTTTTATCTATGCAGCTGCTGTAGCCGATAAATTTATTAAAGTTGGCGAAGCTAAATGCGCCCTAGTAATAGGAGCCGACTGTCTTTCCAGGCTTCTTGATTGGACAGATCGTTCAACGTGTGTTCTTTTTGGCGATGGAGCAGGCGCAGTTATTTTAAAACCCTCTAGTGAGTCGGGAATTATATCTTGTCATTTAGGCTCAGATGGTCAATACAAAGATTTACTTTGTTATCCAATAGGGCCATCTAAAGACCTTCATAAAGCCGGATCATCCGATGCAAAACTTCTGATGAGCGGGAATGAGGTATTCAAGGTTGCAGTTAGAACTCTGGGGAAACTTGCTGAGAAAACATTACGCGATAATGATATTGATCAGGATAAACTTGACTGGCTAGTGCCTCATCAAGCCAATATGAGAATTATAAAAGCCACCGCTAAACGACTAAAATTACCGCTCTCTAAAGTAATTCTCACAGTTCAAGATCATGGTAATTCTTCATCTGCATCTATACCTATGGCATTAGATGTAGGTATTGAAGATGGAAGGATACAACGAGGGCAATTAATTCTTATGGAAGGCTTTGGCGGAGGTTTTACATGGGGTTCAATTCTTATGCGTTATTAAAATAAAATTTTGTAAATAACTATGATTCAACATTTAAAATATTTTTTTATAACAGTTTTGACATTTTTTTTATGTGCAACATTGAGTTTTTCTGCAGTCTATGAATTACCTCCATTAGAAAATAATATTATTGGTAGCATAAAAACTATAAAAGCAGAACACAAGGATACTCTACTTGATATTGCTCGGAGGCATGGATTGGGATACGAGGATATTGTTAAAGCTAATCCTAATTTAGATATATGGATACCAGGAAAAGATTCTGATGTTCTATTGCCAACAAAATATATTTTACCTAATGTCAGAAGAGAAGGTCTTGTCCTTAATCTAGCTGAATATCGAATGTATTATTTTCCTGTACCAAAAAAAAATGAGAAACCAATAGTCATAACCTACCCAATAAGCATAGGAAGGATGGATTGGGATACTCCTTTAGGAGAAACACGAATAACTGCAAAAGCAAAAAATCCTTCTTGGTATCCTCCTGAATCAATAAGAGCAGAGCATGAAGCTGAAGGGGATTTCTTACCAAGAATTGTTCCGCCAGGACCAGATAATCCGCTTGGAGAGTACGCAATGCGATTAGATATTCCTGGCTATTTGATACATGGCACTAATAGGCCAGCAGGAGTTGGCATGAGGGTAACACATGGATGTATTCGAATGTATCCTGAAGATATATTGTTTCTTTATAACAAACTAAAGATAGGAACACCTGTCAGAATTATTAATGAACCAATTAAACTGGGATGGGACGAAAGAGAATTATTTTTAGAAGTTCATAGCAGTCTTGATTCTAAACGAGAAGTTAATAAATCATTTTTATATGAGAATGATAATCTACCTAAAAAACATAATTTAACAATTCTTACTGAGAAAATTATTGCCGTAACAAAGGAAAGTAATAGAGATGCCATTGACTGGCAGATGGCAGAGACAATACTTGTGGACCCAAGCGGGATTCCGGTCATTATCGGAAGTAAACACCCAAAAGTCATGCAGGGCAGGGCTTTTAAGTGAACTGAGAAGTAGATCTAACTACTTCTCCATCGATTTTTTGAACATCCTTTCAAGGCGTTCCCAATTTGTATTAGAACTATCTTGGGCATCCATAGCAGCTTGCATGGCTCTATCAGCTGTTCTTTGTGCTGCGTCAGCAGATGCTTTGGCAGCTTCAGCAGCAGACGTTGCTGCGGCAGCGCTTCTCGAGGCACTTTGGGCGGCAGCTTCAACACTGTCTAGCTGCTGCTGGCTTATACATCCAGAAGTTAGTCCTAATATAAACAATATAACGCTTGTTTTTAGTGCATTTTTAATCATCGTAGAAATTCCTAAGTTTTGTATACGATAAAAAACATTATCTAACAACCATGTTAGATCTACAACAAATAATCTCTAATGACAAAATTAAGAAACAACTATTCTATAAAAATTTATTTTATTTGGTTTAAAAATATCTTAAGAGGAATAGATAAAATAATTAACTGATAAGGTTGTTAATTTCAAAGATGGGTAAAAGTATTGCCAAAACGATAAGTAGGACGATTATAGCCATAATAATTACAAGTAATGGCTGCATGATTCCAATCAATGTCGTAATAAGATTGTCCACTTCTTTTTCTTGATTTTTAGCTGCTCTTAATAGCATTTCATCAAGATTACCACTTGCTTCACCACTAGCAATGAGATGGATTGCCATGATAGGGAATAATTGACTGATTGATAATGATCTGCTTATCATTTCGCCTTCTTCAACACGCGTTGCTGAAACTTCAATGGCACTTCGCATTGGCATATTCGTTACAACTTGGGAAGAAATCTTTAATGCCTTGAGAATTGGTACACCACTGCCTGCGAGTATTCCTAGTGTTCGAGTAAATCTAGCGGTATTAATTCCTATTGTTAATTTTTTTATTAATGGCAATTTAAGTAAAAAATGATGATATTTTCTTAAATAAAATGTTCTTTTGAGTAAAATCTTACCCAAAAGAATTAAAGAAAATATTATACCTATCATCAGTAACCAATAGTTTTGAAGAAATTCACTACAAGAAATCATTATTCTGGTAAGAACAGGAAGTTGTTGGTTATAGTTTATAAAAATTGTTACAACTTTTGGGACTACATAAGCCAACATAAAACTGATAATCGATATTGCTGTTATAGCAAGAACCATCGGGTAAATCATCGCATTCTTTATTTGTTGCTGTAGTTCTTGCCTAGATTCAGTAAAGTCTGCAAGTCGCTCCAAGACTGCGTCTAGATGACCAGATTCTTCACCAGCCGCAACTGTTGTACAGTACATTTCAGGAAATGCAAATGGAAAGTCACCTAATGAATCAGCTAAAGTGTACCCTTCTAAGACACGTGAACGGACAGCAAGTATAATTTGTTTAGTTCTAGGTTTTTCATGTTGTTTAGCTATAACTTCTAAGGATTCGTCTAATGGTAATCCAGATCGATTTAGTGTTGCTAGCTGTCTAGTTAAAATAGCTAGTTCATTAGTTCCCATACGTTTTTTTAGAGAAAGGCGAAACGAATTATGAATTTTTTTACTCGTAACTGCTGTAATCTTTATTGGAATTAATCCTTGATTTCTAAGAGCATTACGAGCATGTTTTGCTGTCTCAGCTTCAATTGCCCCTTTCGTTTCTCTTTTTGATTGATCTAAAGCTAAATATTCAAAAGCACTCATTTCTTTTTCCTAAATTAACTTTTTAATTCTTATTCTATTCTTCAACTTTTGTTACTCTTATCATTTCTTCTATGGTAGTTTTTCCGTCTAAAACATGTCGTCTTGCATCATGATTTATACTGGGACTTATTGTTCTTGCGTATCGCTCTAATTTTTGTTCGCTTTCACCAGAATGAATCATTGATCGAATAGAATCATCTAAACTGATTACTTCGTAAATACCTGTTCTTCCTTTGTACCCATTTTCATTGGGATGCTTAGGTCGGCATAATTGGATATTTTCATTTTTGTTGATTTTAAGTACTTGTCGTTCATAATTACTTGGAATATATAATTCTTTCGATTCTTCATCGAGAATACGAACAAGTCGCTGCGCAATAACGCCTATGAGACTTGATGAAAGAAGAAATGGTTCAACACCCATATCTCTTAATCTCGTAATTGCTCCAATAGCTGTATTCGTATGAAGTGTAGAAAAAACAAGATGCCCTGTTAGGCTTGCCTGAATAGCTATTTCAGCAGTTTCTAAGTCTCTTATTTCGCCAACCATAACGACGTCAGGATCTTGTCTTAAAATAGCTCTTAAACCTTTAGCAAATGTCATTGATACCTTCGTATTAACTTGTGTCTGGCCAATTCCATCGATTAGGTATTCAATAGGATCTTCAACAGTCATAATATTACAACTATTATCGTTTATTTCCTCTAATGCAGCGTAAAGAGTTGTTGTTTTACCCGAACCTGTAGGGCCGGTGACTAATATTATCCCATGAGGTTTTTTAATTAATGATTTCACCATACTAAGAGAACTTTTTTGCATTCCCAGTAAAGATAAATCTAGTCGCCCAGCTTTTTTATCCAGAAGACGGAGGACGACTCTTTCGCCGTGACCAGAAGGAATTGTTGAGACACGAATATCGACAGATCTTCCTGCTATTTTAATTGAAATTCTCCCATCCTGAGGGAGTCTTTTTTCAGCAATATCTAGTTTTGACATGACTTTTATTCTAGATACAACAAGAGGAGATAGGTTTTTTTGTGTTTGTAGGATTTCTTTTAACACGCCATCAATTCTGAAGCGAATTACAAGGTTATTTTCATAAGGTTCAATATGAACATCAGAGGCATTACTTTTTAGCGCTTCAGTTAAAATAGCATTAATAAAACGGATTATTGGCGCGTCATTATCGCTATCAAGAAGATCTGATGATTCTGGAAGTTCTTCTGAAATCTGAAGTAAGTCATTTTTTTGACTAAGATCGTCCATGATCTGGTTAGAGACTTGACTGCCTTGTTCATAAATATTACTTAATGTAGATTCGAAATTAGTCGAAGAAATCTTCGATAATTTTAATTTTTTTCCTGTAAATCTTCTAACTTCTGAAAGAACGAGAGGAGATGTGTATTTTTTGTGTACTGTATCTGCGTATCCTTCAAAGTATGAACGGACTAAAATTCCATGGCGCTTCGCAAAAGAGAAGGG